>ENA-UOUE01000239-UOUE01000239.1-compost-metagenome-genome-assembly--contig:-NODE-239-length-46576-cov-10.038022_pt1 | contig 46576 bp, 26 predicted proteins | sample MGYA00238146_ERZ747223 | MGnify/ENA primary metagenome ERZ747223 (study PRJEB28781, sample SAMN06268865) | compost metagenome | isolation source: single cell | place: USA: California, Emeryville, Joint...
AATCTATGATTCTATGATCAATAAACCAGATGGCACACCAACACCAGAGAAGTATCCTGTAACTCGTCATCTGTTTGTATTCGTGAGAAATGAGATGAAGAAAGTTAAACAAACAGATGAAACGAAAAAGATTATAAAAGACCTCCAAGATTCGCCAATAATATTTGAGGAAGTCCCACAACAAAGAGATTTTCACAATTGTGGGGTGTTTGTTTCGCGTTTTGTTCAGTACATAGCAGCTGGTCGGACGAAATTTGATTTTGACTCCCAAGTGAGAAGCATGAATGATTTTCGCAATGAAATTCGCAACGTTATTTTGGGAATTTATGCGAACCCATTGGAATTAGAAAGACCATAGAACCTATCGAGGAGAGAAACTAAAAACCGAGTCAAATTTTATTTATGTTGCCAATTTCATTTACCTCAAAGATGCTTATTAGAAGTGAATATCCATATCTTTACGAAGAGTGTCCACAACATGAAAATTTAAAACAAATTACTCGGCCAATTAATTAATAGACCTTATTCTAATAGATAAGATGTTTATTGAAAAGGTTCTCTAATATGCCTGACTCTACAAACTGTAATAATGTTCATCAATAACTTTTTTCACACAAGCGAGCGAATTTAACAAATTTATTGAGCTCAAGCCAAAAAGAATTATCTCCGTGGTTTTAACCCCACCAACAAAATAACGAAGTGACTACGAGATTCTTTTGTCAAACTTACAGAACAAAAATAGGACTGATATGAAAATAATAAAATTCTCATGAACTCTATACAAAAGCTTTGCCATCTTAGTCGTCAGTCTTCTCATTTTGATCTCAAAAATACATTTCTCTATTCCATTTCAATACATTCTCCATAGCTTCAATTCTATCATCAATGCTAAGATGACAAACAGAATATAATGCAGTTTTTTTCGAAAAGACTTTTCGATTTACTTGAATCCAATCACTTTGATTTTTCGAACTAACTATATTTCAAACTAGTCGCTTCCAATTGTGTTACTTTGAGCTCTTTACATCTTAATTATATTATGTGGACATCCAGTATTCTGGTTCTGAATAAAGTAAGTTATTTACTATCCCATCTTTCCTCTTACATCTTCTATCTGATGTACCTAATTTTCTGCATACAGATACATAAGCTTCCAAAACTAGATCCGCCTTGTCTATCTTGTCTATCCCAACAAACGTATAATACGCAATTATTCACAATATTGTTGATTCCACAAGTGCCTCCCTACGAAAAAAGCCCACCCTACGCATATAGAACATTCTCTTTGAATAACATACCAATTAAACTAAATAAAGTTCATCAGAACAGAGTTATAATTATTAAGTTTGAAAATTACGTGTAGATATCTGCCCAAATAATGAGTAAGATATTTAGAACACTCGCTATCTTAGCCGCATTCGCTCTCCTCACAACCGTCTCTGCTGCGGAATACACCGAAGAAGAAGATGTCCTCGTCCTCGGTGACAACAACTTAGAAGACGCTTTGAAAGAATTCGAATTCATTCTTGTTGAGTTCTACGCTCCATGGTGCGGCCACTGCAAAAAACTCGCTCCTGAGTACGCTAAAGCCGCACAGGCCCTCAAAAAAGAAGGCTCTGTAGCCAGACTTGCCAAAGTTGACGCTACCGTCGAAAAGAAATCTGGTGAGAAGTACGGCGTCAAAGGATTCCCAACCTTAAAATTCTTCATCAAGGGAGAACCAATCGCATACGAAGGCGGAAGAACTGAGAAGGATATTGTTTCCTGGATTAAGAAGAAAACTCTTCCATCCACCTCAGAAGCCGCAACTTCCGAAGACCTCGCCAAAGCAATCAAAGACAACGAAGTCCTTGTTGTTTTCTTCGGAGGAAAAGATCATGAAAACTACGCCGCTTTTGAAAGCGCCAGCAAGAAGTTCGATGACGCCGTTTTCTTTTACACATCAAATGCTGACCTGAGAACTGAACATAAGGTCCCTGAAGGAACTGATATCGTCTTGTTTAAAAAGTTCGATGAAGGAAGAAATGAGTTGGCTGGTAGCTGGGATGCTGCAAAATTGACGGAATTCGTTGATGCTCACAGATTCCCTCTGGTCCTTCCTTTCGACCAAAAGGGCGCTCAAAGGATCTTTGGTGATTCGATTCCTACAGTCTTCTTGATGATTCTCGATAACGAAGCCGGTCAAAGAGCTAAGGCCGTCTTCAACGAAGCTGCTGCCAAGCTGAAAGGAAAAATCCAATTCGCTTTCGCTGACATTAAGGATGGAGGTCTTGGCCCAAGACTCGCTGAATTCCTCGGCGTCACATCTGCTCAAACTCCAGCTGTAAATATTGCAACTGTCTATTTCCATAACCTCTAATTGCTATCATCAAATAGGTTAAAATCGTTGTCCCTCATAAATCCGGAGCTCCAAAGAAGTTCAATTTTGAAGGCGAACTCACAGTAGAAAACATCGTTCAGTTCTATGAAGATTATACTGCTGGCAAAATTGCTCCTTTCCTTAAGAGCGAACCTATCCCTGAAACAAATGACGGTCCAGTCAAGGTATGCTTCTGGAAGTTAATTCGGAGCTGATTTTGTCCTTAGGTCGTTGTTGGCAAAAGTTTCAATGAAATTGTTTTGGACCCTACAAAGGATGTTCTCATTGAATTCTATGCCCCATGGTGCGGACACTGCAAGAAGGTAACAATTTATGAGAGGAATATAACGCTTATGTGTATTTATTTTTTCAGCTCGCTCCAATTTACGACGAAGTTGGTGCTCAACTCAAGTCAGTTCAGGACTTAGTTATCGCAAAGATGGACTCCACTGCTAACGAAGTTGAATCCGTTACCGTTTCTGGCTTCCCAACCATCAAGTTCTACCCTAAGAACCGCAAGCAGAACCCTATCAACTACGATGGTGAGAGAACAAAAGACGGTTTCCTCAACTGGCTTAAGGACAGAATCACGTAATTTTGAATTTTTCTTCCTTCATCTCAAATGCTTCTCTAGCGTCGAACATGACAAGGCTGTTTTCTCAAGATCTGACGAGCTCTAAACTGTTCTAGAGAAATAGTTGGATATTTTTCATTATTTGTGTCGGTTACAATAATGTGCCCGGTTAACAAACTTAAATGAACAAAGCAAATAAAAATGGTTTGTAGATAAGCTAAAGGTGTGGTAATTCGATAAGGAATAGCTAGGAGAATCAATAGGCAATATATCTTAATAAATAAATAAACTGCAAACGAGCTTAGTTACATAGCAGATTACGATAAAGTTATCGAAGAGTCAGTAAGATGCTATATTATGGATTTATTCAATAATAAGAAAAAACATACATCCTGAGCCTACTTCTTATTTCCATGAAAATCTACCCTTTTTTCCTCATTATCATTGCTGTCTTGCGAAGAGTATTAGGTGTGTTTGAACCTTATGTTGCGGTCAAAAGTCCTCTGCTTACAGTTTTTCTTCATGACCGTCCAGGAAGTCCAGAAACAACGAAAAATTTCACACTTGAAAAATATTTCACGGGATTCAACCTGTCATTTGTAGTGAAAGACCTGAATACTAACGACACTATCACCTTGCCGAAATTTCTAGAGTCTGATCCCAATGCGACGTTTGCTGAGACAATCGCGATAAAGGGACTGGGCATGGTTGATCAAGGTTTAGATTTTCTCATCGGCTCTCTCTATCCTAATAAAACGCTGAAGATTTCTCAGCTTATCGAGGATATTACTTTTACTACAGTCGCTAATTACACCATTGAAGGCGATTTTGAGGAATGTACGGATATTGCGAACTCGATTTATGGGATAATTACGATAAATTGCATCGATTCAAGAGGGAATTACACACTTGTCAGTATAAATGTCAGCTCGGCTCATGCAAATGTCACTATGACGCCAACATACTCAACTTCCTCACCTTATCAAAAAGCTTTTTTGAGAGAGTTTTATCCAACTGAGGAATATTATGGAGGAGTCTTTCTCATAGCTACCTATAATTCTGGGGGCGTGTGCAGATGGCGGGTAGAGATATGGGAGTATGAACCGTCCTTGAACATCTTCGAGGTTGCAGTCGGTTTTGATGAAGAAGAATTTGAGGAAGTTTTAGGTTATTCTATCTGTTTGCTTGACCTGTTACCGATTGACGAGGACTATTTTATTCTCGTAACGACCCAGGGGCATCAGCTGCTTTTCTCTATGCAAGATGGTGATATTACTCTTGAAAACGAGTTTCGAGTGAATTCAGAAAAACCGATAGCAAGAGCTCGCTTCATCGATTACAACGAGCAATTGTTTATCTTTCAAATAGCCCAAAATGTTCTCTTTCAGACCCAGCTCAATATAAATTCATACCGTCCTATTGCTACAAGCAATTACACTTTTGAAGCCGAAATCACTATCGTGGACTGCATCATAACACAAAAAAAACTGATCGTTGAGGCTCTCAATCAGACGAGCAGCTCTTCTCTGGTCATGATCTATGCTCTCGAAACAGATTCCGAAGTTTGGCGCGCAGGTGACATGTTTTATATTAATAATATCACATATGTTAGAAGTCCTGTCGTTTTTCCTTTGGTTGAGAATTATGGACCTGATAACAGGACCTTCTATCTCCGATTAGGGCAAAGGCAGAACTGGATTAACCAGATCCTAACTCCTAAATGGCGTCTCAATGCGACCGCATTGAACGACCCAAAAGGTGAATATAAGAGGATTTACGCTGTGTCAGCGCTATTTGAGAAAAGAGCAGAATTGACAAAGGACATTCCGATCTTCTTCTTCAATTCGAGTTATTATCAGGTCACTGAGGCTTCGGATCAGACTATCTCGAGCCTAGACCTCGTGTATCCTCAAAACTATAGATTTGATGCTTTTAATCTCGGTTTCGCTGGTCCTTCCCTCGTTTACGACATCAATGGGATTCCTGGGTCTTTCAAGGATTATGAAATCATAGACAATTTGACAAAAATAGATATTTGCTGGATCCAAACTGATCCATTGGGAAATATTTGGAAATTATCGTTCGATGAAGACCAATTCAATCTTTCTCACTGCTCGTATAATGAAACCACATTGGATTGTGATTATGAATTCATCATCGAGAATTCTTTCAATGCTTACCCTGAAAAGCTCCTGGTGAATGCTTTTCCTCTAATCGCGATATATGTAGGGATATCAGGTAGCGGAATCGGAGGGCTATGGATCGGGAAGTTCGAAAATAACAACAACCAATGGAATTTAACTGATTTTACTGTAGTATCGCAGTATAACTTCAGTTCGAGCTGTATCGATGCAATAATCCCTCAAGAGAGCTCAGATTTTCTATACTGTCTCGCTTGGGATACCACAAGCCAAGGAACGTCGATCATTGCTTATAACTTAACAGACTTAAGAGCCAATAATTTTCGCAACTTCAAGAAAATAGCCATTGAGTCGCCTTTTTTACCACAAGGCCCTGCTTTCGATATGCTCATCCAGATGGACAACTACGCAGATTTGATTCTCCTCACTAATAAGCTCACACAAAAGGTGTATGTGTATCAAGCGGATTTTCTTCTCACCGGACCTCGCACTCGATCAAAAATCAACTATTTGACCACTGTTCAAACAGGAATTCATGTCATGAATTCCATGTCCGTTGTTTTCCCATTCGTTAGCTATAGGACCGGTGTATTTTGCCTTTATTTCGAAACTTATGGCATTTTTGAAGAATGGAACATCATAACAACAACTTTGGATGAACCTTTGACTTTCAAAAGAGAAACCATCCTCTATGGCCATACTATCGAAGAATACGAAGGGACCTTTCCGTTTGGGAGGTTCAGTTTCTCTCCTCATTCAGGGAACGTGTACTTAATCACTTCTCAGAAAAGAAAGGCTAACATAATGGTGTTTATCTATAACCTATATGAGCCTGATGACTGCGAGGACGAAATTTGTCCCTCAAGATTGCCTCGAGGGGTTATAACGGCAAATGAAACCAACGATTTTATTTGGGGTCTTCAGGTCGGTTCGGCGATCCAACTTGACAATTTCGACCTCATTTATTTGTGGGGAATGCAGCAAACCCTTGTCCTCGCCTACCAGGACGAGCCTTATTGCGATATTTTCACAGGCTTAATTGACGAGACTTCAGCAGACAGCTCCATGAGTATGCAGCTTTTCAATGTATCAATCTCTGCGTCCAGTATATTCACTCCTGATCTGAAGAAAGAAAGGCAGATGAAACTCTATGTTTATCGCTCAATGCAAAATATCACTGTGAGTCCGAGATTAGTGGAGGAAGCTCAAAAAATTAATATTTACAAAGGAAGCTTCTTTAATTACTCAATTTTCGTCGAAGACTACTTCCAAGGCTCCGTTATTACGATGGAAATTGCTTCATCAGACCCGAGAGATGTCTCAGAAGGCAACATACAGTTCTCTGGCAAAATGCGAACTATATCCGAACTGCAAATCACTTATGAGCTTCCAGCAGATGAAGAGTACAGTCGAATTGTCTCTGGGAAAGATTTCCTCTATGTGATAGGGACTAAAGGTATTTATATTGGCTCAAAAGCAAATCTGCTCCAGAATCAAAGTTCAAGATTTTCGCTTATCCAATTCAAAACCCAAGGGGTTCTCCATCAGGGGGAGCTCGTCTTGAGCAAGGACGAGAGTAGAGCAATATTTTTTGGTCAAGACTTGCCTTTTACTAGCATCTTCGATCCCCGCACGAAGAAAATTTTTTATGATCTGAATGGCACGACTGTGATTTCTGCAAGCATCATTGAAGACAAAACTGCTGTGCTTCTGCTTGAACCTGTGCTTCAGACGAACGGCACCATTTGCAACAAAAACGTCGCATTACTCATCGGAAATCCTTACACTTTCTCTGGAGGAATAACGTTCAGTTATCAAGATCTTTGTAGTGCTCTTCGTCTCCAGCTCAGCAGCGATACTGTGCTAGTAGCAGACGCATTCGCTATCAATGTGACTAGCACACAAATATATTCCGTTTTTATGCTAGTATCTGATCCAGTTCCAAGAGAGCAGTTATTCGTGTATTGCACTGTTCACGTAACTGACAAATCCGTGAAAAAATACTCAAATTGCAGTGCAACCTCACTCGCGGCGCTTATTTGGGACTATAATGCCACAGACATATATTACCCATGGAATAGCATCCAAATTATCAATCAAAATACTTCATGCACCTCAAACAATTCCTGCCGAACAACATTTAAGATTTACATTGGAAATGGCAACTACAACTCTTACCTCTTATCTATTACCCGGGTTTCAGACGTGCTGTTCGAAACACCTAAGATCTTAAAAGGATTCGTTAGCTACCTCCCTCAGAGCAACATAACCCTCGTGAATGTCAACGAAAATTATCTATTATTGAAGATTAGAAGTGATTACTCGAATACTCCAACTTATCTGTCAATTGGTGAAGAGCATTTGCTAGTGTATAATTTGAGTAGCACTGAGCCCGTGCTACAACGTCCTGGACAATATTCTCTATACGAAGCGATGGATTTAAGCAGACAAAGCATTTCCGATTATGCTATAGGATTCGATACAACGGAAAATTTGCTCTTTCAGCTGGATAGAGCTGCATCTGAGGAGAGCTTTGGATTTAAGGTGAAGCGAATTTCTGAGACATATGAGCTGCTGATTAAAAACTCATCGAATTTAACGTCAAGGCGCCTGTCGTTGTCAGCGCTTAATTTTGTTTCGAACCAAACCATAACTTTTGAGCTAGTAACGGTTCCTCCTAAAGAAAAGTCCTTGATTTTGTTCTATATGTTTTTGGGGATAATTTCATTTCTTTTTGTTATCCTAACGGCCTATTTCTGCTGCTGGGTGGGCAAGAAACTAGCAAGGATCCGCGTTGGCAAGCATCGCGGGAGCTATCGGAGCTTGCTGTAAGTGATTTCTTATTTAATTAGTTTAATTCTTTTTATTAGTTCGGATGAGGGTGAGGTAGAGATTGAGAAACGAGGGGAGCAGCTGAAGCTTTAAAGATATTTAGTTCTGAGTTATTATATGAGATTTCAATGCGAAAAAGCGAAATATGAAGGAAAACAGCGAACAGCAACAAGTCAATATTTCATTTTTCATTTTCATTAAGAAATTGATTTTTTCATTCGAAAATTAACTAAATATATTCATTAAGCAACTATTTTCTCGAAAAAAACATTTCAGTTTGCTTATTTGATTATGTTTCTTCTGTTGTTGGAGTTTTTTCTAAATTATCATTCGTTTATCAGCCTAAATTGTTCGGATAAATGCAAAAAATTAGAGTTAATTTTAGTACACCAAATTCTTCCTAGGCATTTAGTTCTGTTTATTCTGTTTCCAAAAAACCAGCCATCCTTTAAGACCTCTGAGACGACTATTCCCAATCAAAGAATTTTTGTGAAGTTTACTACTCTGAAGGTTGGATTAGCAAGTTTGATTTAATTATATCCTAAAAAATCGAGATAACAACAAGCTTAACCCGAAGTCCTAAGAAAGCCTTTCAAACCCTTAGATCAAATAACAACACCTCGAAGAAGTTAAAATGATAAAACAACGATTCAATTCCAGACGAATGAACTAACTCTCTCAGTTTGTCATCTCATTCTTTAAAATAAAGTAACCGCGGAATTCTACCCTCTTTACGTTACAGAGTTTACCAAAGTTTAGCTTCTAAAGCCTATTTCTTCCTGCTAGTTGGTGTAAACTTCTCTCTATAGCTCTTGCCTCTCCTGAGGCGTTTCCAATAAAATATTTTTTAAATGCTCTTCCTGACTCAATCGAACTTAGTTTTTTTCTTAATTTAACGCTTTCAAGTTTGATGTCTATTCGGGATTGATTCATAGTGAAAACAACCAACTTCTTCAGATTTCCGCCTTCAAATTGGACGCAGAGACACTCAGCTCTCTGAGCCTAGCTACTGTTTTCGTATTTTCTATTTGTTAATCAAAAAGATTCCCTTAAAGATTCCTGTTGGAAACGTGAACAATTCATGTTTTCGAGATTGTTTCTGATCCAAAAATTTTTGATCTTTAGCCTGAGATTTAATCTGGAATTAATTCTAATTTATTGTATTTTATTGTTCCTGCTCTTAATTCCAAATACTTTGAAAATGCGGCTGTCATTAAAAGGCCATTGTTCCAATAATTTGAGGTATGTTTGCTGATAGGTAAGCGCGTTATACGTCTTCAAAGTTATATTTTATCAATAGATTGCAATGTTTGACGACGTCAGGAGATACCCTAACATATACAAGCCTGATATGAGCCAGGGCTCGCCAGTCAACGGGTTCCGTTACGGAAACGGCGCTGACAGAAGCCCTACAGGGATCAGACAAGGTGGATTTCAATTCGATTATACTCCGAGGCATTTTGTTGGAGGAACGCCTGTTCGAAAAAACGACAACGACCTTCGTGCCACCCGAAATAACCAAGATTATGGTTTCACGGGCTTAAACTCGCCAATGTCGCCTAAGATGATGATGATCCAACAATATCCAAATCAACTATCTAATCCGTACTTCTCGCCGATTAACCAATCACCTGTGAACTATGGGCCTTACTATCCTTCAATGCCAAGTCCTACAAACAACTATTCCCAGTTACCAAGTATTTTCCCAGCACCTCAGATGCGTCAAGGATATCTGACACGATCTCATAAGTCGTTGCGAAATCCTTTAGTCGATGGTGATGATGATGGTTCTACTTCTTCTGCCTTCATATCGATCGTATCAAAACAAAGCTCTCTATTGCAAGAAATCGCGAATGGATTTAAACAAGAAATCGATGATAAGCATCATCGTAAGAGGCAAGAACTTGAAGATAAAATAATGAAGCTCGAGTTGAAAGGCATGATGCGAGATCAGTTTGAAAAAAATGGAAACGCCTCCGAAAATACGATCATCGATGCAGAGAGAGATTACACATCGAGAATGAGACTCAAGCTCAAAAATCAGCTACAGCAGCTAGCTCCTCCCAGGTCTAGAAGAGAGAACGATCCGTTTCGGATGAGACAGAGATATACCGATTCATCGAACGACTTGAGCCTTTCGAATCAGTACAGTTCAAATAGGAGATTACCAAATAACTCCTATCAAAATGGATCAAATGTCTTTGACTCAAGAAACGATATAGACAGAAGCGCCTACGAGTCGCCAATTAGATCTAGAGTTTTCGATTATAATACCAGGAGTCGAGTCTTCCCAGATATTGGTTCCAGAATCGATCTCCACAACCAAAACTCCAAGAAGAAGTCGAAATATAGAGGAAATGCTGGTTCTAAACTCATTGACGAAGATGAAGATGAGGCAGAAAACATGAAAAATATCTCAAGGACTAAGAAGAAAACAGCTACACTCTCTAAAATATTTTCAGAAACCGATGTTTCTGAAAATAAGAAATCAACAGTCCTCGATAGTAAGCTGGCTTCAGCTGAAAGAAGAAAGAAACTTGCAGCTTTCGGTTGGGTTATAGCATACACTTATGTCCTGAAGCAGGAAGTCCGGAGAGTGGCAAGGGTGAGGAAAAATAAGCGAGCCACAATAATGATAACAGAGCAACAGAAAATAGCTCACCTCGCTCAAGAATTCATCAAAAACGCTATTTTCAAAGAGCTTGAGTTCATTTACAAAGAGTCAAAGATGGTGAACGTGGCCTGTGTCGCTGATAACAAAAAATTCAATGAGAAAGACGCGAATCTCAAAATCAAGGAGTACTTCGTGCCAAAACTCAGACGGTTGTTTGACCAGCTAATTAGTTACACAAACGAGAACACTATCCCTCATGAGCTGCTGGGTTTCATGGCATCGATCTCCGAAAATAATTGCGTGCCGCCGCCGAACTTTTACACAGAATTTGAGCTGAAGAGGCTAAAATTCAGCGAGTTTGGAACGATCAAAGGCGTTACAGACAAAACGGCCAAATTGGTCATTGGAATGTTTCTTTTTGTCAGAGTTTTAATCTTTGAGATTGTCTTATATCCATGGTCAAAGGCCAAAGACTTTGTGCAAGGGATTCGATATAATGCCCTCGTGGAAAAGAACCTCAAAACATTTGCTTCGATTCTTCACATCGTATTTAACGACTACATCAGAAGCGTGGTTCCCGTTGATCTGAAGAGTCAAGCTGATCTGAGCGCAGAGGATAAGATAAAGCCAATGCCTGGAGGAAGGTTGATATATATCCCAGAAATGGAAGATCCTGAAGAGATCCGAAAGAGATATCCTCCAAAAGATGAAGCGGTTGCGGGACTTTACACGAAGGAGGAACTCTACGTGTTGTTCAAAAACAATAAAGCGGAGGCTGATCAACTGAAAGCATACGTCGATCATTGGCTCGATAAGCTGCATAAGATTACCAATTCGTATTATAAGAAAAACAGGTCTGCTGCGACAATGATTCAAGTTTAATGGCCTTGAGCAGTTATTCGATTAAAAAAGCAAAGCAGTTGGAAAAATTGTGAATTGATAAGCAGCAGAAAGAATGTATTTTTTTTTTTAATTTTATATAAGAAGAGAAAGTGTGTGGGTGTATTTTTTTAATTGTTTTTTGTTTTTGTTTTTTGTTAATCTGTATTGGAATGATTTGATTTTAACATTGATTTTTCAAGATTATGTTTCAAAGTTACAAGTTTGCATATTAAAACGCAGAAGTAATCTCAATAATTCATCTTGCAATTTCGAAGAGAGTGATTTGTTAAAATTTCCAATGCAAAATAAACAACACAAATGGATACCAAGAAGCTTTCGTGCCTGTAATTCGACTGGCAATCATACTATATTCAGTTGAGAGCTTCAATTCTTGAGGGCAAAAAGCAGATTTAAAGAGAAGATTGCAGCTCAAGAGCTCAAGAGTGCTAGCAATCACCATAATAATAGGCAGATAACCCATGATCTACAATGAAAAGATGAATAGCTATTTATTTATAGCAAATTATTGTGTGACTGATATAATTCAAGTGATTTCTTGAAGGAAAAACTAAGTCAAATCAATTTACATTAATGATATCCATTTCCTCACTCTTAATGACTTGATTTTAATTCTACCACATCAAAATCGTGCCTACATCCAATATCATGCGCTCACAACTCCACAAAAAATTTTTGATCAGTGTGAATGAGAATAAAACTGCGAGCTTTTTATATAAATAAATATTCTGAAGCTAAGCCCAAGATAGATGGAGACTAAATCCCCATCAAAGCAGATTCATCTGACTCCTGGAACCAACGAATCAAAAAAATTCCTGTTAAAGAAGGCGGATCTGTCCCCAAGCAGCCGAAAAACGGCGAAAGAGAGCTCCACTGGAATTAAGTATCTTAGCCAGCAGAACCCAATTGAGGTTCTTCCTCCAGAGGTTATCATCACCAACATTGAAGTCAATCAGACTTACGAGGTAGCCGTGTTGGTGAGAAACCTGACAAATCAAGCTCGGAGAATCCGAATTTTTCAACCTAAAACAACCAAGTTTCGTTGTGACTACGAAATGCCCGGCGCAATCGCCGCAGGACTTGCCATGAAACTCGCAGTCACTTTCGAAACGAGCACGCTGAATGACTATCATGATGAATTGAAAATTATAAGCGATGGTGGCTTTGAATTGATCGTTCCTTTGCATGCGTTCATGCCGCAGGCGAATTTAATTTTCGATCCGTTTGTCAACTTTGGGTTTGTGCAGCTTTTCAAAGAGAAAACCGAGACAATCTGGTTCTATAATGAAGGGAAAAAAGACGGAGTAGTGGAGTTGAACCAGCCAGAAAAACTTGGTGAAATAAGACTCGAAAAATCAAAAATAATCGTGAGTCCTGGGGAGAAAGTGCCTGTGAAAGTCACATACCAGTAAGAACGTCGATTTCTTGCATCTAACATCATAAAATCTGTGTTTTAGACCCAAAGAAGCGGGAATATTGAGAGGTAGAATTCTTGTGAATGTGCAAGGACAGACAGTCCAGAAAGAAATTGAGCTTAGCGCAACTTCCGTGGATTTCTTTGTCTTCATAATCGATGAGCATGGCAATCAGAGCACCAATTTTGACTTTGGTGACGTGTACTACGGACAAAAGGGAGTCATAGAGACATATTTAGTGAACAACTCTCCGAAAAAATACACATTCAGGACTAAGTTTTTGCAAGGAGTACAGACCTCATTCGTAAGGCGTTTCAATCCCAATGGCTTATATATTCAAATTGCTAAATGCTATTTAGGAAGAAGCTGCCAGTTTACAAACTCCCCAACAGCTGGGTAATGAGCAAACGCAGAGGATAATGTACTGCGATCCCCCATCTGGAGTGCTCGAGTCTTATTCTCAGGTATCCCCTCCCTTTCAGTTCGAAGTCCTCGATAATTTTTTAAATAGATTTCATTGAAATTTTTATGCAAACCTGCAGTTACGGAAAAGCAGCGGTATTGGACCAAGAATTACGCGTCTGTCAGCGGGAATTACCACATGGATCCAAAGGAAGTTGAGAACGTTTACACTTACTCCTGTTTCTTCGAGATGGACGGTGGTAGAGGTGACAGCCTAGTAGCTCATTTGAATGCACGTGGAGTTTGTCCGATGATTAAGCTATCTCAAACGCTCCTCGATTTCGGCGACTGTGCAGTCTATGATCGAAGGGATTTCTTGATCACCATCGAGAATAGAAACAATCATTATCCTATTTCTCTCGAGTTTAATAAAGTAACAGTGATTTGTAATACTTTCCATTAAAAATTCAAACAATAGATCTCACAATATAACGTCAAGCCTAAAACCGCTACTATAAAAGGAGGAGGGCAGCTCTCAGCTACTGTCTCCTTTGAGCCTCATAACTTGGGAAGATTCGCTAATGAGATCGATATCGTCCTCCTCAATACCTATACCATTCCAATTAGAGTCATCGGAAGCGCATCCTCTATTGCCCGAAAAGAGGTAAAAAGCATCACTTTCATCGCAACTTATCTCAATAAATCTTGTTATAGTCTCCAACGCGTGGACCAGAAGCTCTTCCCGAGGACTTTGAGAAAGAGAAAAAATATTATGACGCTGATAACACCCGTCCTAGGATCAAAAAGAAAGCTCCGCAAAAATTCCTCTACGCGAGTCTCGACAATCTCAGACACAAGAAAGCGTTGCTATCTCCTGATTCTTTAGGTGGTCTTAAGGATAGTCTGACTTCAGCGCCGACGATCCAACCAAAGCTTACTCCAATACACAAGAAGAACATCTTCCAGTCGACTGAAATTGGAGGTGTCTTGCCCTCTTTATCAAGCGAGAAATATGATGGCCTGTTGGAATTCTACGACAATCGGCAGAAATACCAAGATTATTTGAAGAATTCGAGGCTGAAACGCATTACCGATGAGAAAGACAAAATCGTGAAGGCTAAATTTGAGAAAATGAAAACCATGATGAAGGAAAAGAACCTCTCAACGAAGAATCTCTTCAATGAAGACGTCCCCTTCGATGGTGATTTCTGGTTCCGTATGTCCAATGATGATTTGCCTGAACCTCGCATCCCGATTAAGCCTGCAAGAGAGAAATTGCACGTTGTGAAACCCATTGGAAAGTATGAGCCTCATCCAGATTCCAACCTCCAAGTGTTCACTCCTGACCCTAAGAAACTCATCAAGAGAAAATTTAGCTCAAGACCTCAGAACAGCGTGGAAGAGCGGGATATAGTAATCGAACTTACACCTGAGATGCTGAAGAAAGTTTTTGCGGGACCCACCACAATTGATTTTGGTACCGTGTATGTCAAATCAAAGGAATATCGAAGTTTCACTGTAAGAAATGAGCTCAGATCCGCTATTATGGTCGAAGTGCAGAGTACAGCGTTTGATGAGCTCAGCTTCTCGAACGCTGAGCCTCAGATCATCCCCTCAATGCAGACTGCAGGGTTCGATCTCGTTTTTAGCTCTCCTGCAGAGATGAATTTCAAACAGTACATCAACTATTATATCAACGGAAAGCATCGATTCAAATTCCTTGTAACAGCTACCGTTGAGCCCGTTCAGCTCGAACTCGATCGAGAAATGCTTCGTTTTTCGTTCTCTGACACCAATATGGAGATGACCACGTACGAAACGATCAAGATCAAGAATGACGGTAACGCCCCTGGAGAATTCAAATTCCTGCCATGCATTATGAAGCTTCCTTCAGGAGAAGACCACAGGCTTTACTACGTTGAACCTGAACAAGGGATTGTACCACCAGCCTCAGAATACGAGGTTAGAGTCGTCTATAACCCTTCTGGTCGAACCTTCAAAGGCGAGGATGGGCAGATCGTGATGAAAGTCGCGGATGGAAAAGAGAAAGTCGTGAGGTGTACAGGCTACGTCCTCGAATCAAGATGCGTCTTCAAAGGAGTTCCAGGAGGAACTCTCAATCTTGGAGAGATTCCTGTTGGACAGGTCAAGAGCATTCCTATTTACTTGTCCAATACTCATAAAAACCCCGCTGTGTATCATATTGGAGAGAAAGTGCCGGCTGGAGTGCATATCTCGCCTCCTCGAGGGAAAATATCGCCTGACCATGCTGAGTCTATCACGCTCACTGTGCAGTCGAATCAGGAGCAAAGTATCAAATTTGAGCTCATTGCCTATATTAGAGGAGGTGTTCGACAGACTATCTTAGTAACGGCTCAGGTAGTGGTTCCTCGGGTCATCATTAAAGAGCAGGAATTCAATTTTGGTGAGGTGCTGATTGAACACACGGCTGAAACGATAATGACGCTTTATAATGAAAGCAATATTAAAGCCCATTTGAATCTTGATTTGAGAGAAAGAGTGGATGTTAAAGAGAAAATGGGTATAGAATGCTTAGAAATCTTCCCTATGGGTGATGATGGAGACGACGAGTCAAGCGTGATGATGACGATTCATCCTGGCGACGATGATGAAAGAAATAGTTCACGTAAAATCGTATTTTGTTCAGTCCTAGCTAATAAGTTTGCTTGCTATGAAGTTTCAGATAACCAACTCGAAGACAAGTCACCTTCAGACATAGGTGATGATTTTGATGAAGATGATGAAAACAGACAAAAGCCTGCTTCAAGATTGAAGCAAATTGGGGTAATTAAAATTTTTTTCGTCTCTGGACAAATTCTCATCATCATAATCATTGATCGATAGATTAAACCCAAATCGACTTTAACACTGAAACTCAAATTCACTCCTAAGGAGCCCATTGATTACGTATTCGAGCTGCCAATTATGCTGGAAGGCTATGGCAAGATTGAATCATTGATGAGGAATGTGCTCTGCACTGGGCTTAAACCAAATTTCATTCTCAAACCGCCGACAGTGGTATTCAAAAAGAAAATAATCAGAGGCGTGGAGAAGCCATATCCTGACTACCTCGACCTCATTATTGAAAATAAAGAGAGAAAGCCCGTCTCTTGGAACCTCGATACTCGGGATATCGACCGCGAGCAGGTCTTTTCAATTAAACCGTCAGAAGGACAGATTGAGGCAGGCGAAGCGATCGCTTTAAGAGTAGGGTTTAGTCCCGTGGCTATTGGAGACTATGAAGTGAAAGTACCTATCTACCTCAACGATAAACCGCAACCCTACAGCTATCTCACTCTCAAAGGAGAAGGAGCGCACCCAAAACTGCTTTTTGACAGAAAAGAGGTGATACTGCCGATAACACCTGTAGATATTGAGGCAAAGGCGGTTTTTAGAGTAATCAACGACGGTTTTGAAAATCTTACTCTGGCCTACCCTACCGTGGCTGCGGATGTTGGAGCGATACCATTAGAATTCAGGTTTTTAGACGGCCAGAATTTGGGTATAACGCGCTCAAAGATCCGAATCGAGGTTACCGCTAAGCTTAAAAAACCAATGTCTTTTACCACAAGAATTGAGTTCATGGACGATGAGAAACATATCTACCCTATCATGGTGTCAGGAACCTGCGACAACTGCGTGTTAACGAATTTCCCCTACATGCAGAGACACTGGAATGACTATGAAATAACATGTGGAGAGAACCAGCCTCTTATGATCAAGGATTCCGAAAGTGACGAGCACTCACAAATTTCGCCAAGAGGTGGCGCATTGAGCACTGTTCTCTCCAAAACTGGCACTCAAGCTTCCGGTGGACTGTAAATTGAGCGTTTTGAATTTGTCTTTACTAATCAAACCATTTTAGGAACTTCTTTGGGTATAGCCAAATCCCTCAGCACATGATCGAAAGAACAACTGACCATATCGTGAAATGGCTGAATTTCAACGTCTTAACCAACAATATCGCAAGATTCCCGCAAGATGTGATCGAAGATAACGGCGCGCAAATTTTCGAGCTTCTGACCTATCTGAAGGGGAAAAGCACGCTCACTAAAGCAAAGCTTGAAGGTATCACTAAGAAGAGCGAGAAAGTGAAAGTATTGTACAAGCAATACGATGACTTGATCAGGAATCTGAAAGAAAGTGGCGCGCTTCTCAACAGCATCAGGCCAGAATACCTCCTGAAAATGCACGAATACAACTTCTGGGTGAGGACTAACCCAGTTCCGCATGTCTCCAATGCAACCAGGATGACAGAATCTCGTTTTAATTATATTTCCGCTGATGCTTGGATTACCCTGTTTTACCAGATAATTAAGCTCTACTACCTTGGCCGTGTGAACCTGAAAGCCTTCCGGAACCTGCCCGGCATTTCTCCGGAGAAACTCAAAATTCCAGAATATTATCTCGAAGGAAGCAACGTCTACTCGCCGCCTGAGAACTTGCTCCTCAGATGGCTAGAAATCCAGTATGAGTCTGTCAAAGTAAATCACTTTATTAGACTGAAAAACTTCGATACGAGTTTGAAGGACGGAACTGTATTTGCTACGCTCCTCCAAAGCTATATGGGTAGCGCAAGGTTGAGCTCTTTGAAAGAAATGAGATCGAACCCTCAAACCGAGGATGATTTCAGACATAACGCGCAAAAGATTATCGACGCGCTTTCCGAAATGAGACTCCAGACGCATTTCACAGCGAAAGACCTGATGAATCCAAGCCAGCGAGAAATGGTGCTGTTCTGTCTTTACCTATACAACAACCTGCCGCACTATATGCCTAAAGCGCAGATCGAATTCCACTGCGTACTGGGCGAGAGCGTAACGAAATACATAGAGCTGTCGAACCCAACTTCAAAGACGATAAGCTATCGAGTAAGATTCTGAGTTTTGTTTTTGATTTGAAGCATTTTTGCTAAATTTGATTAGGTTGAGTTGGAGAATGAGCGTAACACTGAGGTTCCTGATTTCACGACAGAAATTGAGGAGATAAAGCTCGAACCACGAAGCGTCTCAAGAATCCCCGTGACATTCCAAAGCAAGGTTTCGGCGCCGGTGAAAGCCAGAATCACTTTCACAAATAAAAAAGAGAGCAATGCTCAGGCTGCTACGCTAGCATTCGATCTAATTTCGCATGTAAAGATTATTCGTACCAATCGAATAATTATATGTGGCATTGTATTGTAGATAGCAGGGAGAGTCTCAAGGAATGAAATCACGATCAAATCGAAGCTCTATCAAATGCTTTCCACTGAAATCAGAGTAGAGAATCCTTTCCCGAAGGCCGCCAACTTCCAGATACGAGTCGAGATCGAGTCGAAAAACCCTGATGACGGAGGGAAAAAGAAATTCGGAAAGCACAAAAAAACTTATGAGCCAAAAACTGAACCAATGCCTGACGCTTTCTTTGTAAAACAAGAGAAATTACCCAAGACCTCACCTGGAGGATTCAACCCCTTACCAATATTTTTCTGCCCATTCCTGCTTGAGCATTATAAATGCAACCTGATTTTTATCGACGAAAATGTAAAAGAAATTGTATGGGCTCTATTTTTAACCAATTTTTTTAATTCTAGGTGGGTGAAATGCAGTATACTATCATTGGAGAGGTTGAACTTCCTGATCCGATCCCATGGGAACAAAAGGTTACTCAATTCAAATTAGACGGCGAGAACAGGCTGGAAATTCCACTTCAATTTAAGAACAAACACCTGGAAGAAGCGAAACGTCTTTGGAAATCCACGGTTCGGCCATACTTGAGAGATGAATTTGAGAAAAAAGCGAAGAATTGGACTGGGCCGGAGCAGATCCCGATGGAAATCGAAAATCCCTCGCCATATCTCGTTACGCCGCCGACATTCGTCTTATATGATAGCTTGAAAGGGAAAAAGGGGCAACCTGACAAAAAGAAGCCTCTAAAGGCCCAAGAAACATCTAATGATTCAAGAACGATAACGGATGTCAGCAACATCAACTCTGAGAATAGACTCATAGTTGATATCACCTTTAAATCACCAGTTCCTGAGTATCGAACCAGACTCATCTTTAGAAATCCAACGAAAACTGACATAAGAGTTTATGAAATTTCCATCCAAATCAACCCAAAGCCGATCCAAGCGATCTTGGAGTTCCGCGTCCCAGCGAGACAGAGACAAGTCCAGCCTATTCCAATCATGAATAGAACCGACAAGGACTGGCAAATAAATATCGAATTCAGTCGACCGCAAGATAAACACGGCGATTATTTCAATGGCCCTCGAGATAAACTATTTGTGAGAAGAGGCAAGGTAGAGGAATTCAAGCTTAGTTTCGAGCCTAAATGGATGTCCGAAAAGCCCGCACAGGCGAAACTTATACTGCGGAACCCAGCCACAAACGATGTCTTTGAATACGAGCTCATCGGGTTTGTTGAAGAACCGTTATCGGAAGGTCACCGAATCGTGAAATGCAGGGCTCGTCATCAGAAAGACGAAGTATTTGAGGTCCCAAATCCTTACAGCGACGAATACGCAAACTATACTGTCGAGACCGACCTGCCTGAAGATTGGGTGATCGGACGGCAAAACTTCTCCGTGCCACCAGGCAAAGTAGGGAAATATGCTCTCCAGATAACTCCCAACCTCGGAGGGATTTTCACAGGTTCTATCACCTTCAAGGACCAAAAGGGAAGGTACTACTGGTGGACGATTGAGATCCAAACAGAGAGTCCAAAAGCTGAGAAAGCGCTGGATATGGTTGCTGATGTAAGGAAGCAATGCGTTCTTGAAGTTACCTTGAAAAATCCCATGGAGATCAATGCCACCTACGAGGTAGTTATTACCGGCGAAGGTCTTTCAGGAGATCCCGTGTTCACTGTCCCCGCGAATTCTACAGCAGAGTATCAGCTAGTTTTCAGTCCCTTCAGATCCATGACAGGTAGAGGATCAGTCGCCTTCCTCCACGCTAAGCTTGGAGAAGTTTGGTATGATCTCAACCTAAACGCAAAAGACTCTCCTCCGATACGACTGAACACCCTGTTTTCCGAGCTCGGCAAAACTGCTGTCCATGAGATCGAGCTCGAAAACCCTTCAAACAAAGTCGCTCGAGTCAAGTCACGAGTTACGAATCCCCTCAACTTCGCTGTCGTTGAGAACGAGATAGAAATAAATCCCCACGACGTGGTTAAGGCTCATTTACAGTACTCTCCCTCAGAATTGGAAGCGACGGAAAGTGGTGAGGTGTTTTTCGAAAGCGATGAGATCGGCAAATGGCAGTTCTATGTCTTCGGAAGGGGTCTGCCTCCAACTAAATACGAAGAAAAGGTCATCGTTGGTGCCCCGAATAAGGACTCATCTGGGGTCATAATGTTTAGAAATCCTTTCAAAGATGGCATTACTGTTACGGTCCGTCTGGAAGCTGAGGGCGTGAACCGAGATGCGTTCGAATTGCTGCTCAAAAAGACTACTGTGCTTGTAAACGGCATGAATATCATCCAAATTCCTTTCTCGTTCCTGCCGAGAGCAATTAGCGATTTCTTCTGCGAAATCGTTGTGATGATGAACGAAAAAATCTCATGGAGATACCCGATAAGAGGTGTAACGGAATCTTTCTTTAATAATATGGAATTCGCGATAAAGACTCCCTGCAGACGCAAGTATGAGGACGATTTGAAGGTGTTCTTGCCAGGACTTGGCCAAGTGGAAAACGATGATGTTTTCACTCTTGAAGTGACGAATTACCCGAAGGATGTGCAGCATATCCTGTCTCAGAAGAAGTGGCTCGATTTCAAGCCGAAAAAGACGACTCTAGAGGATTCGAGCGATTTCTTGCTCTGGCAGATACATTTTGCGCCGTTAAAACCCATGAGAACATACCTTGAAGTGGCAATTCATAAATCATCTGGAGGGCGATGGAAGTAATGATTTTGTTTAGTTTTCGTTGAGTCTTAATAAATTCGTGATAGATTCCGGCTGCTAATAGACGCCACTGAACCAGCAGTTGATGATAATATCATTATCACTTCTCCGCTTAACAAACCATCGACGGTGTCTTTCAAACTGACCAACCTATATAAAAACAGAACCGCTGATTTTAAGGCTTATTTCACTCCTGATTCTGACCCTGAGTTCTCAATTCAGCCGAAAGAAGGAGTCCTGCCTCCATTCGGACAGTAAGAGATTTGTTTTGTGATCGATATAATTAATAACTTTTCGTGAATAGGGATGGACAGGCGTTCTATATTACATATGTTTCGATGGAGTACGGCAGACTTCCTCATGGAAAACTTGTCATTGAGACTGATGAGATGTATTGGTAGGGAAATGATAATTACATGGGATTGTTAATTCGAAACATGAAAAAATAGGTCATATATAGTGAAAGGTCAGTTCCCGAAGTACGTACCTCCTCAAACGAAAGCGATAAAGTCTGACCAGAGCCCGGTATTGTCAATAGAAAGCAAAAAGGCCGCATCGCCTGAAAAGAAGAAAAATTTCGTTGCTGAAAATATCAGGAAGAGTACTACTTTGAGCCAATCGAATCAAAATTCACCAAAGAAAGATTCAAATGCTCAGTCATCACGTGATAACTCTCCTGAAAGGTGGAATTACTAGTTGCTTGTATGATTGGAATTTATTGATAACACATTTTTTTTTTATTATTTGATGACAAATTTTAGAGTTATTGCTATTCTTCAATAAAATGAGCTAGCTCATATATATATCAATCAGTTTAAAGAAAATCCTCAATTTTAAACTCATCGCAATAGTTTAGAGCCGAATGTTGTAAACAAATTCATTTACTTTTCGAAGCTTCAATGGCAAAATATGGGGTCAATAGATTGCTGAGAATACCAAAACTGAATTAGCAGGTTGTCAGAATATGAACCCAAGACAGTACATATAGACTTCAGCAACTTTTCTCGGTAGAAAATATGATTTAATGATATTTATTTATATTTTCGATAATTTTAAACTAAATTTATACAGCCGTCATCAGGAACATTAATCTCATTAAGGAATAACTTGCAAAAAAAGAGCATGTTCTAAATACCAATTACTATTCACAATTAAATCTCCTTATTGTTTATCAAATAATCATTGTTGATTGCTTCTTAACTCATGAATGATTTATACTTCTTTCCTTCTTCTATTACGTATCTTCAGAGCATTCACAAGTTTGCCACACTTCACCACATAAGAAGCAAAATTCGTGTCCACAAGAGCAAGTCATGTGGTGGCATCCCTCATATCTCTCTATGTAGAACCTGCACTCAGGGCATCTTTTCAACTTAGCATCCTGGATTACTTCAAGCAATTCTATATCATCTTGTACGGCTTCTTCAGCTTCTGCACAGGTCATGTCCACATGTTCTAGTAATCCACATTGTGTGCAGTATTTCTTCAAGCACATTTCGCATTCTTGAACGTTAACCGAGTAGTCAATTGTGAAGATATACTCGCAATCAGGGGTTGGACAGAATTTATAGAGGTAAGGGTCTCTCATGCACTGAAGCTTGCGTTCAACCTTCCTGAAAGCCGCTAATTCGTCATAACTAAGGAGTTTTCCGACCTCTTCAACAAGTGCTTCTTTGCATCCCTCTTCTGGACATCCTACCGGTAAGTTCATCGCCTCCTGAGATTGAATTATGTGGAACTTCGCGCATTCTTTGTGGAAGCTGTGCTTACAAGTTTCCAAGGTCATCATGTCTTCAGCTTTCATTTCCATGAGGCATATTTTGCATTGAGGAAGAGCCTGTATCGCAGGTTTTTTTATTTCTGGCTCATTGGTCAAAGCAAGTAGTTTTTTAGAAGCGAGTTTCTTGGGGCGTTTAAAAGTAATTTTTTGGTCGCAGCTAACGTTGAGGATCATGTTGAAAAGGAGAGTTTTTATTGTGGGTATGACTGTGTATGGAACAATGGTGAACGGCTTAGCGAGCTTTTCAAGATCAGTGCAATCTTCCTTTGGGGCCCCTTCGTTTCCTTCGACAGCCCAAGTTAATTTCGGTATTCAAATTGAGTTTTTTCTAAAGCGAGCATATGTTTTGTAAAGAGAAATTGTCAGTCCATTTTGGTTTGTTGATGATTGGAAACACTTTTCCGAGAAGATAAACTTGAGAGAACCAATCAGTAGAAAACACGGATATTCCTTTCTGACCAGATGAAAATTATCAGAAAAAAATCTCATTTGCTAATTTTCAAAGAGTACTCGGGATCCGAAAATTTGTTGTCGTTAATAATTAGTAAAAAAAAGTCGCAAAAAAGAAAAAACGCTTCTCTAAGACTTCTCTTATAAAAAACCTGTATTCTAACACGATTTCAATCAAAGAAATTATTCATCTTTGGGAATATTAGTCATCGGAGGAAATCTAAGCTAAACTGAAAGCTTTCTATTCAAAGTTCTGTGTAAATATATTTGATTTTAATTGTATCGATATCAAATGATTCCATCATCTTGGAGAAATGGAAGAGCTAAGTGCTGTTTCAAGGTTCTTTCATTGAAAATAGGATGGAGATACTACGAAGTAATTAAAGCAAGCAAAAACGTTCATTTTTTGAGTATTGAAGGAATAATAATACTGATATCTTAAAGATTTTTTTAATAGAACTAATCTACAACTTTGCACATAATGAAGTCTTCATTTGGTTCTCGGGTCAAAGAGATCGTGGAACTTTCGGACAAAAAAGTTGAGGAAGATATAATTCCGGGACTCAGCGAGTTCATTCGCATCCCAAACTTATCTCGAAACTTCGATGATGAATGGGAATCAAATGGTCTCATACTAAAGGCCGCAGAAATGATGGTAAAATGGGCCACAAGCCAATCCGTAAAAGGCTTGTCTCTCAAACTATTCCAAGAGAAAGGAGTTACTCCTCTAATCTATGGTCATCTGAAAGCAGATAGCAGTATCAAAAATCCAAGCAGCGTCCTTTTCTACGGTCACCTCGACAAGCAGCCTCACATGACAGGTTGGAGAGATGGATTATCACCAACTGAGCCCGTTCGCAGAGATGACAAACTATACGGTCGAGGAGCCGCTGATGATGGCTACGCGTTCTTCTCAATTATTACCATGTTGAAAATTTGCCAGCAGTTCGATTTGCCTCTTCCAAATTGCCATATACTCATCGAAAGCGATGAGGAAAGCGAAAGCAGGGATCTTCCTCATTACCTACAACTACTGAAAGATGACATTGGTATCCCTGGCTATGTTTTTTGCCTTGACGCAGGAGTTCGAGACTACACCCGTCTATGGACTCAGACTTCCCTTCGTGGCTGCCTCAACGCGAATCTCAAAGTCGAGATGCTTACAGAAGGCGTTCACAGCGGAGACGCGAGCGGTGTGGTTGCAGATACCTTCCGGATCGTTCGGCAGCTCTTAGACAGAATTGAAGAGCCGAAGACCGGAAGAGTCGTTGAAGATTTCGAAGTTGACATACCCAGCGCAAGGTATAAAGAAGCAGAAGAGATGGTGAATTACGCAGGGGAAAAGCTTATAAGCAAATACCCTTGGGTTGAAGGAGCAAAGCCTGTTTCAAAGAGTATATTGGAAAACTGGCTAAATCGTACTTGGAGGCCTCAACTTGCGGTAATTGGGCAAGAGGGATTTCCTCCGACAACTAAAGCAGGGAATGTATTGAGGCCTCATACGGTGGTTGGATTGTCGTTAAGACTCCCGCCGACACTAAATGGGGAGTATGCAGCCAAACGTCTGAAGGAGATACTCGAAGCAGATCCTCCTTATGGCGCGAAAGTGACAGTAGATGGCGTGGAGATAGGAGAGGGATGGGCATTTAAAGATAAAGGAGAGGTTTCAAGAAGATTTAGCAACCAAATCGATTCTGTGTCGAAACAAATCTTTGGCGAGGGAGTGTTAAGCTCAGCGGGAGGTGGCTCGATCCCGATCGTCAAAGTATTAGAAAATCTGTTCCCGAAATCTCTATTACTAGTTACAGGGATACTGGGACCTGATTCAAATGCCCACGGACCAAATGAATGCTTAAATATTTCTTATTTGAAAAAATTCCTGGCGTCTATGATTCTTTTGACGAGCACTATCGCAAATGAAGGACAAAAACAACTCTAAGTTAATCGATGAAAACGCATCGACTTCATAAAATTTATAAATTCTATATTAATAAGAACCGAGGTTTAGGTAAGGCTAAATGAGCTTTTGTAAATCTTTTTTAAGATGTATTGAAGAGTTCAAACCTGAGAGGATATACATTCTGAAAAAATAAATAATCTTATGCCACAAAAAATTTAAAATATAGGAACTAAAATCAGTTGATGATATTCCGGATAAATGCTTTCAATCTCCTCGCATATTTTTCAGGAGGCTGGCACGAGATGTCGTACCTCCAGACGCACCGGAATACAGCAGCTTTAAACCTTTTAAATCTATTCTCTAGCATTTTCGCACAACGATATTCCTGCAAAAAGTCAATGATAGCGAGATTATAAAACCAATTCGGATCCATATCATCCTCAATCGAACTAATTTGATTGTAACACGCGCTTTTTGGTACATGGCCCAGCTGTTCCAAAATCAATTTTCGATTCAAGACGAAAATCACGATTGAATAGTCCATCAGGTTCAAGCTCCGAAGAAACTCGATATCACGATCAAGACTTGCAATGAGAGGAGGTTTAACTTTCTCATTGATTTGCAATTTTTTCTCATATTTTAAAAAATCAAGATCCTTTAGTGTCCTGCTTTCAGTTATTAGAGTCTTATCGGCGAATTCTTGCCCCACCAACGTGCGACGATTAGCAGTCGAGCCTTTAAGATCGTACTTGCGAGCGATATAAATAGGAGGGACTCCAGCGGCATTTCTCATTAGAAGAAAATGTTTGCTGTTCACTTCAAATTCTCTTCGATAAGAAAACACTCCATAAATTCTTGTGATGAGGCTTTCTGGATTTTGTTCAAGATGCTGAAGATAGTCAGGGAGAATGTCCAAGAGTTTGATCAATTCCTTTTCTGTCAAAGTTTTAATCACCAATTTATTATCTTGCGAGAATAGGAAGAATTCGCCGCTACTACCGCCGTCCGAACCACTGGCATTTTTTATCGCAGTGTGGTTACTTTCGAGATCTAACGACTCTTCGATATTAACAAATCCTGCGTCCTTTTTGAGAATATGATGGAAAAGTAGGGGACAATGAAAAGAGAAAACTCCTTCAAGAGGCTGAGGGAGTCTATCTGAATAACGGAACCAACTTCCACTTACCACTGATCCAGTTATCTCGAATTTTTTGCTTTGTCTTGCAGTTTCGCTGGCTCTCATTATCTGACTCGGATCAAGTTTCTCGTCATCTTCAATAACTTTCTTATACGAATACAACACACCCGCCAAGATCGTGACAGTCGTCTGCACCTTTAAGTCATTTGCAATCTCATTAATTCCTGCATGGTCCGTCGTTTTAAGTAGAACTTCGGATGAGTGTGCCTCTCTACTTTCTTCTATCATCAACGGCTCTTGCAGGCCATCTTGAGAGCATCGTGGTGTCAATTTAAAAGTATTAATTCTATTTCGACGATTCTCATTTGAGAGCGCGCCTTCGACCTCACGACTCCAGCTACTTCTGATAGATACTATCCGCTTTTTCCGCCAGAAACAAATAACTTTTTTCATCGTCCTTGCAACTAATGGGTCAGTCATGCGCATGATCAGTAGAACTGCAATGTACGCCATCTTTGTTGCATTACCCAAGGAGGTTAGAATATGTGCTCTAAGGATCTCGTCTGGAGTAGGATTATCGCTTGGCGCAAATATCATTGCAAGCAGATATGAAATTCCCATTATAAGCCAGATAATTGAGTTAGCCAGCACAAATTTGAGGTAATGGTTTAAGAACACCTTTACTTTTCGAGCTCTTCTGATAGAATCAGGCAATCTCGGCCGCCTCGCTCTGATATAGAAATATGACCAAAACGCGAGTACAATGTAGACTACCACCAAACATAGGTACTGTATGGCTTCGAATATACTCTTTCCTGACTCATTGACCTTCACAGAGCAGGTTCCGTAAATCGATTTCCCAAGACTTCCAATGAGACCGTTGTAAGTTGTGTTAGCAATGGTGAGAATGATGCAAATTGAATGAAGAAGGATTTTGCGAGGGATAATCGAAGCTCTCAAGACGTTCTGTAATGAAGCGATGCAGTAGATACAGTAGATCACGTTGTATAAATAGATCAAGGAGCCACATGCGACGCTTACGATGGCATTTGGGATGCAAAAGTCAGGATCATTGGATAGGTCAGGTAAGAGATGACCTGAGTAAACAGCTGAAATGACCCAATGACATGATAGCAAGAATCCACCGATCGAAATCATCAGAACGAGATCGCCAGGACTCTCTCTCAGCTTTTTATACCTCAGAAACCCAACGATCAAGATAAAAGAAAGAATGAGACTCAGAATTCCTAATATAAAAAAGGCCAACACATCATAGGTGGCAATTCTTGCGTATGTATGTAGTGGCCCAGTTCTCATTGCTGTAAATTTAAAATAAAATACTTTTCAATACCCGCGAGATAGAAAATGAGTCACTTAAGCAGGTTGTTGGTAGTTTTTTGGCCTCCTTTTCTGGAGTGAAAATCGGAAGCAGATTTCTTTTGAGTTAGCAATTTATTACATAAGGTAGCATATCTAACATAAGCGAAAATAAATGCGATAATAAATGAGTCTGAAAGCTTTCAACTTATAAAGAAGAGATTAAAGGAATGAGCTAGGCTTCCTTTTTTCCTATGAAGGGTTACTTATTTGCATCTTAGTCTGATACAAGCCTATATTATTAATTAATTCCAAGATTGGAATTTCATATCTAAAAACAATTTCATTTAGCTAATTGCAAGATGATCTCTTTACTGTCACCTTGAGCAATCAAAATGATCATTTCTATTCCACTGACATTTGAATCTGAATTATTTCGCTGTTGTGCCTTTCTCACATGTGTGAGCAAACGAATGATGAATTTGATGGTCTATTAATGGGTACTCGACTCTCTTTTTTTGTTTGTATTTAAAGGAGATTATGTGATTTTGGCCAGAACCAACGAAATTTTCAAATATTTGTTACAAGATGTTAAGTCAATATATGTATGTGTGTATATTGGTATAACAAGTGAATTACCAAAAGAATCATCAACCAGCTATCTATTCCACCTATCACCCCTCGATGGTTCACCACTAATCGTTTTCTGAATCTCAGTCTTTTTTACTCTCAAATGTTGTTACTTTGGTTCTGGTCTCTTTGAATTTTTTTGTTTTTTTAGCCTTTTCGGTTGACTCAATATCTTTGCTTCTTGAAGACTCTGCTGAACGCCTCAATTATTCTGAAACCGATGAGAATGAGGTCATCATAGACAATGATCGAGCCGACGATCGGGTCTTCCATTTCAGCTGATGTGCTCTGTCCAACAATCAGATATTGGGTGCCATAGATCAGATAGAAGCCGTAGACAATAACTCCCAATGTGATCAGAACGAGGTTCATGAAGGGGATATCTGAGGCAATAAGGAATAGTTCGTATCCAACCAACCCACTACCAATGATGTAGATGGTACCTCCAAGGTAATTAAGGTCCTTTCTTGTTGTAAACGCATAGATGAGAAGAGCGAAGTTGGTGAGGATAGCGTGGCTCACTATCATCAAGATTTGAGGAGTGTCGTCGAGTGCCTCGATGTAAACCAGATTCCATGAAAAGGCCATGGTGAAGAGGCAGTAGAGGAACACGTTCATTGGAGCTCCTCTGAAAAAGGGTCGGCGAATATAGACTAAGAACATAAGAAGAGCTTGGAGGACGGCTGTTCCGATAGTGACTTCATAGTAGGTTCCAACCCATGAATCGAAAGATACATAAGCGTTAACAAGAGCCACGAAAATGAAAGCAAAAAGTAGCTGAGTCGTCAGCAAGGCAAAGACCTTTCTCATGAAGATGTTGCGATTGTAGCTACGCTCGCCATAGAATTTGAGGCCTTCAAGCCCAGTGTTGTCGATTTCTTGCATTTTAACGAAAAAATTCTTTAGATCTGCCTCTTGGATAAATTTTTTATAACTCTGATAGCTCTCTCAGTTAAAGCCATATACGTACTAAATATCCGCGTTTAATAAATTCGCACGACTCTTCGGACTTTTTAATTAACGAACGAGGAGGAATACTCCTTTTAGAAAATAATACTATCAAGGAAAATACACTCTTTGACGAGAGATCGGCTGAAAGGCAGTCCAATCATTAGTCAATATCCAAGAAGAAGATGAAAAGCGGGTATAATATTTAGTTCTCAGGACTAATATCGTCTGGAATGGAAGGGAACAAGCATATTAAAGGATAGAATTGCTGATTTTCTTGGGATGTTCAATTGAATAACACGGATGGGAATGCTTGAGTTACATGGATTCAATTAAATCCAATAGCGATTTGATTTTAGAGAATATTAGGCAGTACTATAGCGGTTTTTAGTAGGAGGAAGTTCAAAGGGGAATATAATGCTTTCTCTTTTCACCGAGCCCAGTTTGCCTTTTATTTTTTTCATCAAAATTAAAAAAACTCCAATCAACAACCCAATACACGATTTATTTCGATTCGCTTTCTGACGCTGATCAGCTGTGTGATTAATTGAGTCTTAAAGTTTTACTTGTCTGTAATTAAAGTCCTGTACAGAGTCCAACAAATTTTAACTCAGAAACATCATGAGTTTCAAGTTTTGCTACAATGGAGAAATTCACCGTTGTTCAAAGACAATCTTGAGTTTCAAAGAGCTGAAGGAATCGTTTGCGCAAGCATATAAAGGAAAGCTCCCAATCTCTTTCTCGTTGCAATATTTTGATGAGGATAACGATACAGTGATCCTCAATGACGATAAGGACTTTAAAGCTATGGTGAATGCAAACAAAAGTGGGAAGCCAATAAAGATCCACGTGAAAGGGGAAGATGATGAATATGAAATTATTGATAAAAACAGCATCCCTGAGGAATACAAAGAGCGCCAAAAATCCAAAGAGGAGAGGATTTATAATAAAGATGTTGAAGAGAAAGCCAAGCGACTCAAGGAGCTGCTGCCTGATGGCGATATCGAAGCTTATTTGCATTATGTGAGTCTCGATCCAGAAAAAACTGTCGAAGAGCTTGTCGATGACTATCTCTCTAAATATGCAAAAACGTCTACTAACGCAAGTTCTAAACCTCAAAAGAAATAAACTCGTTAGAATTCGCGGAAGAACATTCTTAAAGTAATTAGCAAATCTCTCGCTGCTCTTTTATTATTATATCAGATCGGAAGTTTTCGAGCAGCCGCAATATTTATTTTGGAGATAGTAGAAACAATAGGTCTGACAATTTTAATGGTATATGCAAGTTAGCTTCTCTGTTCTTCAACTAAAGTCGATATAATTTATTAATATGAGAAGATTTGCTGCTAAAACAATTAATGACACACAATATGCTAGATATTTTCAGATTTTATAAATACTTAGAAACGAGCTACCATATTTACCTACATAAGAGTACAAATCACAACAACTAAAATTCCTATATACCGCTAGCAAGAATTACTCTGTGATGCCGTTATCATCATCTAACTCTTCATCTCTTACAATGTAGTTCGGAAGTCCTAACAATCAAAATGAGCCTCTTTAATAAAGATTAAATTTTCTATATATATACCATATTTTTTCCAGATCAGGGACTTCATTTTGTCAGGAGCAAATTCCATCGAAATAAACACTTCTTTTCCCTTCTCCAATATCGATTTGAGTCTAAAGCTAGCCGCATATTCTAGTATCCCTCTCTTGCCCTGGGTCAACTTATTCGGGTCCGCACGATATTGAAGCAGCAATTTAGCTCCTATCAAATTATCTGAACTCGCAGCCATAAAAAGAGGATTCCTGCCCGCCTTTACAAGTTTATCAGCCAAATCAACTAATGAAACTTACTAAATCAACCGCGTTTGGGTCTGCCCCGGCTTCCAAAAGCATCTTAGCTATTCGATTATGCTTTCTTTTAATCGCCCAATGCAACCCGGTTTTCCGAGTCTCATCATAGTTATGCACTATATACCTATTCCAGCGCACAATCTCCGTCGCTCCGTCAGTATTTCCCGTTTTACAGTATTTAAAGAATAACGGCGCTTCAGGGTCATCATATGGCCTTGAGCTAAAGATCTTCTCAGTGCAGAGCTATATTTAATGGTTTAGCTAGAATAAAGCCAGAAATGATTACCTCTCCCATTGTAAGCTTCAACAACTTCATTTTGTCATAGATATACCAAATCGCCCTTCGGAATTTTTTGCTGAGAAGGATTTTTCTTTGTTTTTTCGACATAAAGAAACTAGCGCGCTCAATATCACTGCCCTTTTTGAACTGCCCTTTATATTCAGAAAGAGCTTGCACTTGATTCAAGAAAGTAGACGCATAAGTTTTCAGACTATCATTCACATGGTTAATGGATTGAATGCTCGAAATTAGTCGCTCTTTGGCTGATTTTGGATGATCCTTACTTTCTTCGTTGAGGTCTTTGCCATGCATTTTATCTAAATTTGCGCCTACTAGTTGTTTGGAATGCCGAGCCTTGAGTTCAGTGTTCTCGGGTAGCATAAATCTAACTTGGGTAGCAGCCGGATTCTTTACATGACTGTCTTCCTGCTTTTCCTGCTTAGGCTCGTCTTCTTGGGTTTTTACGACTCTTATCAAAGTTTCTCGAGGTGTTTTTGCTCGGTGAGATAGCAAATGCTCCAGTCCACCAGACACCATATTTTTTTGCACTTTATCAAGAATTTTTGTCAGGTAAGGGGTTCTAACGGGCTCGACATGAATTTTCCGAGGTGAAGTCATTTCAATTGGCTTCACTATAGAACGTCGAGTCGATTGTAGTGTTTGAGAACGGTCTTTAGAGAGAGCTATTGCAAGGTTTTCAACTTTGTTGGTGATAAGCTTATTCAACAGAAGAGCGTCCTCTTTCTTCCTTTCTAACTCAGACTGGTATTTCAAGAACTCGTGATAATTCCCAGGCTCAAACTCTCTAACTTTTTGCGCTCTTAGGCTGTTTGGCGTTTGGATCGGAGCCTTCATGTCTGATGGCTTCAGCTGAGTGATAGGGAATTGATGTGTAGATTTGATACGAAAATGTTTCGTAGTTTTTGGCAAAGTGCTTGAAGGGGCCACTTTGAGTAAATCTTTATTGCTACCAATCGAACCCATGCTGTTATGTCGCAATGAGAGAGCGTTCTTGGGGTGTTTAGTTTCGTTGGAGGCAGTTTTACTTATTGCAACTTTGCTCATGATTAGTGTTTTCAAAATAAAAAAAAAAGAATTGAACGAATAAAAATTAATTCCGAATGAGGTGAGTATATATCGGAGGACGTTTCAAAAATTATGAAATTATGATACTCAATCAAGAAAAGGCCTGAAAAGGATAGAAATGTAAATTTTTCACAGAGATGTTAATTATGATCTGAAAAATTAACATTTTTCATAATTACAGTTTAGTTATCAATCAAAAATAAGCCTGAATGAAAAATTAATGCGCTCAACAGAGCTTAATATATATTATTGTAACAGCTGTTGGAACTGGGTCGTTGAGCTCCTCATGGAACCTGTCCTGTTTAAGAAGACCTCTCAAGTAACCAATTTCCGATTCGACGTTTCTTTTGGGGTGAAATTCTGATCGAGAAGAATATTCAATGCCAAAGTCAACGATTTGAACGGGATGGCTCACAGCTAAAATGCTTAGCAAAGTTTCTTTTGCTTTTTCCTGAAGGTATCCCTGCTTCCAAGCGATTCGTAGCGTAAACTTCTGGAAATCGGAGAAGTTGAATATCATTTTCATTAAGAGCTCCACGCCATCTAAATCGACCAAATGCGCAATGAAATTCAATTTAAATTCCCTCAATCCCTTCCCTTCATCTAAAATTTGTATGATCTGGGCTATCGGCAACGATTCGTGCTCTATATTGACTCTGTTGCTGATCTCCGGAGCAAAAGATAATGATAGATACCTCAATTCCTTAAGAACATTGGTTCCTCCTGTTGACACCTTGAACTGCTTATAATTGGATCCAGTTATTGAAAAATTCAACGTTTCCAACCTACGAAACGAATGGACTTGCATTGCATTATCAAAATGCTCTGTATGCGCGACATAACCGAAATATTCTAATTGAGTTATTTCAGTTCCGTAATAGCAAAGCGCTTTTTGATGAAAAGGAAGAAAATCTTCTATCTTGATATGTAACGAGCTCAGTTTGATTTTTCCCGCTTGAGGATGATAAGTTAATACTATGTTCTCTGCAGTTTCGGGACTATCTGATCTGAAATCCAGACTAATCCTAACTCCGTTGTCACAGGGGTCTGAGAAAAATTGACAAATATTGTTTGGAACACGTTCTCCTCTGGGTCGATATGGCAGTGTATTTAATAATTTTTTGGGAAGCGTGATTTTGATATTAAGTTTGAAGTCTTTCTTTCTGCATAAATATTCTATCGTCTGGAGTTTTTGAAGCAAATCAAACCAGCTGGAATCGTCGTTCGCGTCGTATAAGTTGAGTGTTAATCGTCTCAGTTTTTTGAGATTGGATAAAGCAGCAGCGCATTTTGTAAAATTTCCGAAGTAATCATCCGCATGGAACACATCTAACACTAAAACTTCTAAAGTGTTGATAGCTCCGACACAATCCCAAAAATTATAGAAATCAACATCAAATTGACCATTCCCGAGCTTTATCTCCTTTAAATTGCTCAACCTATGACATGGGAAGTCAGCTAAGGTAGCCTCCGCGAATTTTGGGATGTATCGCAAAATATTCTTGACCGGTTCAATGGTAGGGGGATTAGCGATTGCTTTGGTCTTTAAGGAAGTAATATAATTGTTGGTATTTTTGTCTCGATGTTCGACGGTAAACTTCTCGGCTGCTCTTGAAAGATATCGAAAGGTTGTTCGGAGAAAATTGCCAGAAGAAAGTTTGTAAGTCATGACAACTGATGCGTACGCTACATATTTTGAAATCCTCATGAACCGTTTAAATACGAAAAACACTGTATTTTCCAAGCCGTCTGTATCTGGTACAACTAATCGAATGATATTACAATTTTGAATCGTATTTGGAGAAATCTTTTTCAGCACAAGAGATTGTCTGGCACCCAGTTGAAGGTCAGCTTTTAACTTGGTATGTGAGGACTGAAGCAAGAACTTTGTGTGGTGATCATTTTCGAAGTTAGTATGATATGATCTGGGAAATAGTCGATGGTGCCTTGACACATGAGAATGCCTGGTGACTGTATTGATGTACTTCCTTTTGCGCACTTCTTCAGAGCGGCTTCTATCACTTTTTCTGTGAGGTTGCCAAATAATATGTGCCATGTCGCTGTTAATGGCTGATTTTATGCAATGTTTCTGTTAATAAAACAGCATTTGCTGAAATAAATTTTGAATTTTTCTTGTTGAACGTGAGGAATAGATTTAATTTAACTCTGGAAGGGAAGTATACCGGTCATGTGAGCCATTCAGACTATTATCAGACTTTGGCTGACTCAATTTGAACAGTGAAAAAGTCAAATAGGAGGAACGCATGCTGTGCTTTCAGACCTGGTTGTTTACATACATTTGAAAAGGATTGTAACGGGAGGGAGTCTTTTGAAGTAAATTTATTCATAACACTTATTCAGTATGATTCGAGATATTTTAATAATGATAATATATATTGTTGATATGACTGCTAAACATGTATTTGATCTTCTTTTTTAGAAAATGGGTCTATCATCATGCCCTCTCCCCATAAAATCAGATAGCAAACTCATTGGGTAGCAACGTTTAATTATAAAAAATGATGACTATTTTTGAATATTAGCTTTTTCAACAATTTCTTACATACTGTGGCTTTTTATGTGCAATAATGGCATTCTTCATCACCAATGCCCGAGTGGTAAGATCATCTAACACCTTCCTGTAAATTCTTAATTTCTGTTTGCTCACACCTCTCGAGATCATCTTCATCAGAACCACGGTTACTACCACTTTCACTACCTGCGTCGACACCATATCTTGTGCTAAAGAAATCAAGAAACTTTTCGTCCAATCCCGAGTCACGGATTCCTCACTGGTGTTAGCTGCAACCACGATTCCAGTATAATTGCACGCTGCGACTACTCCCAAAACAAATATATATCCAATGATTCTTTTGATTTGAGCGATTTTTTTCTGTCGTTTGAACTTCTTTTCCATAACTATCATTTTCGTATCTGTTCTGGCTCGTCCTGAAGAAGGCGTCTTTGGGAGTGGTTTTCTAGTATATGAAATATAGTGAGGTATATATTTAGAATTTTCGTTACATCGGAGTGACAAGAAGAAACTTCAGTAAGGCATTGATTGGCATCACAGTAAATATAGGTAAGGCCAATAAGATAGCTGTTTGCTGCCAAGAAGCCTATTGAAAATAATTAATGATTAGCTACGGACTAAAAGGAAGCTTTCATTACTGGTTTATTAAAGATTGATGAAAAGGCGACTAGAGTTAACACCCTGCAATAAAGTAGCGTTGCTCTGATCGATCGAGGGAACCTCATATCTTCGTAAAAATAGATTGAGAAGAAAACATGTCCATACTAATTGATTATTTCTCAGTGAGAACTAGTTTATAATAGAAGCTTACCATTAGGCCATATCCAACTGCTTTCCAAAAGCTGAGCGTCAATCTCATCCTAGAAAGTCCTTGAGGCAATCGCTGCTTGGCCTGCGCCCCTTCTTTGTTCGGCAAAAACCTCAATGCGCTTACAATTTTTGCTCGGATGCAGAAAATTGTTATTATATACCAGGACGCTAATGCGAGCAGTAGCCAGAAAACCCATGAACTTAAATAGTCATAAGTTGCTAGAGCTGAAGCCAATAATAGCTTATAAGCATTTGAACTTGTGAATACGCTCAGCAGCTGGTTCTGTGGACTCATACTCCCGACAGATTTACAATCGCATTGGAAAAACTTTGACCCACTCGAACTTGTTACAATAGTACCATTGCAGCCAGTCGCACATTGCATATTTGATGCACCGCCGCTATTGCTGCTCGTAATTGGGTAAGATATCTGAGCCGAAACTGATGTTGCGGCTGAGGATTGTTCCGTCGTGTCTTTTTCATTGATAGCGATTGATAGAGGAGGCGTGGTGCTATTAGTTTGCTGAGTTTGAGGACATGAGTAGAGGTTTGTCTTCCAAAACACCACTTGCAAATCAACAGGCGCATTGTTACTGCTGGAGCTGCTGCCACCAAGGACGATCTTTGGTTGATCTTGAATCTCAATGACTGTGCTTGAAAGCTTAGAAGCGCTGACTCTGTTCGAATACAGAATAAAGTTGTCTGCATCGAGAGTGTAACTTCCAGAATCGACAGGTTTCTGCCATAGTTGCAGTGATCCTAACTGATTCAAGGTTGTTGTTGAATCACTAAATATTGTTTTTGAGGAGGCCTCTTGCAAATAGCAGTCTTTGCTGTACACATATTTCATACATTTGTCCACGATCTGCGCAGCTAGCGTCATTTTAAGTGGATCGAACTTATCTGATTCCTTTTTGATTGTAAAATCGTTCTTCACGATGCTTTGGATGATGCTGAGAGATTTATTGATAATATTCGTAGTGACGAGAGGATTTTGAAGCATGCTTAAAATAGTTTGAAGATAGCTTAAACTTGGCGAGTCTACTGTTAATCGCAATGAACTGCTGTAAGTGCTTATCTGATTAAGTAATTTCGTCGTAATATCTTCAAGATTTTGTGCATCGGCGGATGACATAGAGCAGCTATCTCCCACCCATCCAACGTCGCAGACACATTGTTGTGTGAGATAGAGAGGATTCTCCTCTCAGTGTCCATTTGAAGAGCATTGAGGACAAGGAGAGTCTACACTAGGATAATTAGAGGCCTGATAGGAAGAGATAGAAGCTCCAACACTTTGAAGAGAACTTCCGATATCTTGGATCGAAGCGGAAGAAGCTGAAGAGGCGATGTTGGAGAGTTGTGCAGTAAGCTGCTCGTTGAGAGTCGCTGTGTCAGCATTAACGATCATACAAGTTCTATTCTGAGAAATTGCAGTGTATGGAGAAGTACATGAGGATGTGCATGTTCGCGTAGAAGCCGTGTAGTAGAGAGTTGACTTGCAAGATAGACAGCTTGTATTGAGGCCAGCCGTGCAGGTGGCACAAGAAGGGTCGCAAGCTATTAGAACAAGGAAAAATAAATCATCAACCCAGGATTTGTAAAAACATTCCTACCAAGGCAGCTGTTCGTGGAAGTAGTTTGAGAAGGGTAAGTTCCATTGGGACATGTCTCATAGCAAGAAAATTGATAATAATAAGCAGAAGGGAAGCAACTGAGGCAGTTAGTCGAGGCAGGCCCTACACAAGTCTTGCAGGTGCTGTCACAGACTATTGGAAGATTAGAAACAGGTCTTGTCGAAAATTTTACCTTTACAAGTTGAGGCTGTAGTGTCAGCATAATAGCCCGATGGGCAAGTCGGAACGCAAGCTGAATTGAACAGAAGAAAGCCATTTGAGCAAGTAAGACAACTTTGTGAGGTAGCTGCATTACAAGTTGCGCATGTAACATCACAGCCTTAAAACATCATCGAAAGTTCGATGCTAGATCATATTAAACCCATAAGATTTATTACTGTCGCATGTGGAAGTAGCAGTGTTCGGGAAATATCCATTAGGGCAAGTTGGAAGACACTCTTTATTGAGAAGGAAAGTTCCTGTGCATGAAGTGCAGCTTTGAGCAGAACTCCCATCGCAAGTTGCGCAGGAACCGTCACAGGCTATTCAGTTGTTTTTCAAATCAGAACAAAAAATAAAATTTGAGCTTACGTTTGCATTCTGCTGACACTGTATCAGGATAGTGATCGCTTGGACAGCTATCGCTACAGCTTGACGCATAAAGCAAAAGAGGAGATGTGCAGGAGAGGCAGTTATTCGGGTCTCCACCATCGCAAGTTGTGCAAGTAGAATCGCATGCTAAAGAATTACAAGATTCCAATGAATTTTTTCATAATCCACAAAAAAAAAAATACGCTGACAAGTCCGATCAGACGTGCGAGAGTAATGGTCAGCCGGACACGTTGTTATGCAAGTCGATAAGTAGAGATATCGAGGACTTGCACAAGACAGGCAAGAAGTGGCGGTCGCATCTGTGCAGGTAGCACAAGTTGAATCACAGTTGAAAGTTTCAAGCACCACGTCTACAAGCCCTTCCCACTCATCGCATGTGTTTTGGTTGAGGTTGTTTGTCCAACTTAAACTGATAGAAGACTCTGAATGTGATATCAAGAGCTCTACTGCACGGTATTTAGTCAAATACATGGTCGGGTCGATTGAGCCGCAGGTATCTTCCGCGTCATACGTATATTTTGGTTGTATTGACCAGAGCTCAGTGGCTCCGGTTTTGCAGAATGCTTTTTCGTTGTTGTCCCAACTGGAGCCTGCCCAATAAGTAAATTTTATTTTTAGCTTGTAATGGCTATCTAGTCCCGAAAACGTTTTTGAAATCGAACAGCCGGCTCCGCAGATACAATACCCTCCAAGTACTGTGACTCCACCACAATCGTAGTAAAGTGTTGACCCATTGGCACCTGTAACAGACCATCCACCTGAAATAGTTGCTTGTTGGACTTCGGCTGCGTTTTGTAGAGAACTGTAAATAGTTACTAGGGTAATTATCAGCTATTGTGAGATGCAGTGTGAAGATTTCGTACCTTGTGCTCTGGAAATCAAGCAAAATAAAAGGGAAATGAAAATTTTCCACCGAAACATTTATTTGCTTCTCAAATTAACTTTTAATTAGATTTACGTGATGAGATTATAATCAACGAAGCTGATACTCTTGAGTTAATTGGAGTAAATGAATAATTACTTAATTTGAGTTTTCACATTTCAAAAAATTAAAATTCCTTCAACATATAGACTCAAGAAATAGATCATTTTCATCAATTTTTTTTGAGGGAAACTCATTTAAAAAGGACCTCTCGAAAAAGAATCTGATGTAAGAAGCTTTATGATCTTCTGGAAATCTTTTCGATCTCGCGGCTATTACTGTTTCTATTCTGCTAGTCTCAGCGTGGACTTAGTTTTGAGCTCGGAGCAAGTGATTTCATCGATTTTTTGTCGCTTCTTTTTTTCTTTGGCAAAATTCCATTCGTGTTTTATTAGCCACCTCAAATAATTCTATTTTCGAACTGGCTGACTAGTATATTCCCGCATCATCGAACTCAATAAAATTAAGATTCAAAGCTGGCTTTGATGCAAATGATACATTCGTAGTTTCGTCTTATAGCAGCATTTCAGCTAGAATCATGCGACCATATCTCATTATTCATTTGACTGAAATATTTGCTATCCTTTTGATACCATACTTGAACTTATAAAGGTATGTATTTACCATTGTTATCAACTCAAATAAACAGGGTTTGCATTAAAGATTTTGTTGCTGTGCTTTCGAGGTATTCCAATGTAATTACAAATATTCAGTGGCAAACCAAAGGTACCATATCTACACAAACGCACAGAACAACCAGTAAAACCATCACCCGGACTCGGATGCAGTTGATTTTACCATAATCTCAACTAATTAATTTCAAAAAGAAATGAATGTTATGCTTTCATTGCAAAGATCTCCAATGTACATATTTAATTAAGCAATGTTAAAACGGAAAATATTTTCTTTTTAGAAAGAAAAAGTATCCTGAGGTAATGTCATCATAGTTTTTTTCGCTATCCTCATTCTCAAACTTTTTGAGTTTATGGAGATGATTTCTCGAGTGTAACAGGATTCGTACAGAAATGAGCTTTAATTCTGAGCAAAGCAACGATATTTCCAGGAAAAGCAATTCTCTTTTCCAAAATCAGTACTGATGTCAATTATCTCTCCTTAGAGGTTGAGAAAGATCAGCTCAATCGGGAGAAAAAAAATATGTTTCTATTGTAAGTTTGAATCTTAATGCTAGTATCAGTATCATTTTTGTTGCCTCGTTAATAGAGACTTATGACCGATCTCTCTTCAAAGAAATATCATAAGGGATTTCAGTACGCCGCCGGGGACTGCTTTTGCTAATAAATTTCCTGACTATTCATTTACTATCCAGAAATTCAATTAATAGCCATAATATCTATAATGAGTTCTCGAAAAACTCTGAATGAGTTGGAAATTTGTTCTCAATTCATTTGATCTAAAATATTTTTGGATATCACCTTGTTTCTTACTTAAGTTTTCGGGTGAAATGCAAGCAAGCCAGCGCTTAACCCCAGGCAAGCGACATAAGCCGAACTGGAAAAGAGAAAAAGCTCTTTGGATAATTTCACCATTAAATAATCTCTCTAAACCAAGTCAGCGAGTTTCCGAGCTTTCTGGAGACACATTCTCAGAATTCTCAACAACATCTACGACCATGTTTACGGTACTCTTAGAGTGTTTCTGGTCCAATTTCCAGTGATAAACCGAAATTACCCTAATTTTATTCTCGAAGGTGATCTTCTACATAAAATTTCATTATGATAAGAAAAAAGAACTTGCAAGATCTCTTCCAGAGAGCAGTTTTTTTAATTAAAAAATTCGAGATTCCAAGATATAATAGGTAACAAACCTCTGATAAAAGCTTCAGGAACAAGTTCTAATTTTTGCTCGAGGGAGTTTAATAAACTAAATCCCAAAATATTTAAATTCTTTCAGCGAATGGAAGAGGTACCTTTGCGATTACCCCCAAAATGTCATTTTGTATCAAGGTTTCAAAGCTTTGGGTTGGCATTCCCTGTGGTTCTATCCCTTTTTCTGATTGATCGTGGGGAGGACACCTTGATAATCCGATTCGCACTCTGCATCCTCTACTTAGCACTCATCTTCATTTTATTCAAATATGGGTCCAAACAGCATGAAACCTACCGAAGGACAGTCCTTCTCACCTTCAACGCCTTGTACCCTCTCATTATCACCGTCTTCGAGGACAAGAACGCGTTATTATTTACTTCTAGTCTCTCTGCTCTGCTGTGTGTCTTACTGACAGATTCCCTTTCCGAGATTCTCATCACTCACATGGCTCATTCCTTTTTGGCATATTTTATTGTATTTGTTAATGGAAACGGACATGAGAAAAGCTCAATTGAGCTTATTGGATGGAAAATGAATTTCCTGGCAGCTTTGATTTGGATATTTGTCTCATGGTCGCTGAAAAGCTCTGCTCAAGCTGCTGCAGCAAGAAATACTTCACTGACTTTGACTGTTGAAGAGCTCAAAAGAAAAAATTCTGAGCTCAAAGACACATTGCAGGATAAAGAGGATTTCATTTTGAGTTTTAGCCATGAATTCAAGAATCTACTCAGCGTGTTACTCGGAAACCTGAACCTAGCAGCGAGAGACGCTTATTCATCCGCAAGCAATCCCTTAAAAACTGCACTAATTTCTGGTGAAGTCATGAAAATCATGGTTCTGAATGTCCTAGACGCTGGTAAGCATGAGCAATCTGCCAACCTGGAAATCAAACCACAAAGGACTCATTTGCCTTCTCTGCTCGAAAACATTTGGAGCTTATGCGCGGACATTATCTCTTCGAAAAACAAGGTAACTGGAAGAATGCTCCTCGCAGGCAATACGCCTCATTATGTGCAATTGGATCCTCAAAGGATGCTCCAAATCTTCCTGAACCTTATCACTAATGCTACTAAATTTACAGACAAAGGTTCTATTACTATCAAAGTCTCTTGGGAAGATATCAAGGTTGGCCCTCTAAGAACATCCAAAAGGTCAATTCGGACTCTCTCAACAACGTCAGATCAGCCCTCCTATATAAACGAAGACCCCAGTTCATTTGATGCAGTTTTAACCAGCGAGAAACTAGATGACGAAGAAATCAGACTGTATGAAACGAGAGGCTTTTTACAAACTGACCCGGATTGCTTCGGGATAAATCTGAGCAAACGCGAATGGGCCGGCAACTTGGGACATCAGACCCAGCGGGCAGGATCAAAAGGAATTCTAAAAATATCAATTCAAGACACCGGAATTGGGATGACAAAGGAGCAATCAGACAAGCTCTTTCAAAGGTTCTCTCAAGTCTCTGAAGACGAAAACAAGCGGCTTTTGGGAAGCGGTTTGGGACTTTGGATCACAAAGCAGATCATCGAGCAGCACATGGGAAAAATAGAGGTTGATAGCAAAGAAGGGACGGGAACGAGGTTTGAGGTGACGCTGCCGACAATTGTTGAAGACAGCATTGGAAATCCGTCAATTGAAATATCCCATGAGAATATTTTAAGTGGAGCAAGGCGCATGAGCCTCCGACCAGGGAGCTTCACTAGGACTAACCTCTCGAAGGAAAATCTCTCGCGAGAGAACCTTTCACGAGAAAATTTAACGAGAAACAATTTGACACGAGCGAACCTTCCAGATAGCGCTAGAAACGTGCAATCTCGAGGAAACATACATATCTCAATCCAAGACTTGAGAGCAGCTTCGACGACTTCCTTGGATACTCCTTTGCAAAATCGGAATCCTTTTCATCAGACGTTTGGTCAGTATACAAACCCCACAAAGATTCTGATTGTCGAGGATGATGCTTTTAGTCTAGAAATGATGAAAAAGTTTGTTGAAGATCTAGTCGGGCCGAACCGAACGTTACTTGCAAGGAGTGGAGAGGAAGTAGCGAAGATGCTCGAAGATAAAGTGCTTAATGAAGTCAAACTAGCCTTTATCGACAAGAATCTACATGATATGACTGGGATCAAGATAATTAAGGAGCTTAAAGACACAGCCGATGCAGAGGGAATTGATCCGATCTCATGTTTCTTGGTATCTGGTGAAAGTCCGGAGGTATTGGAGTCGGATTTGCAAAATTTTAATTTCATTGATGGGTGTCTTCCGAAACCCGTTGACGTTGAAGAGCTAGAGAAAATTATCTCTGATTATTTTTTTTAAGCGAGGTACATAATAACCAAAGCTAGCGATAAGAAACATTTCATTTATTTTTTAAAATTTTTTTCTCATTTAGCTTGCGATCATATTCAAAATGGGTTTTAAATTTTTTTAATTTCTGAATTTGAAAACACGGTTCATTTTTTGTTTGGCTTATATCAATTTGTATTGTATTTCTTTCATAGTAAAACTTCTTCAAAACAATGTATTTTCTTGGTAAAGAGCCTTGAAGGAGCGAGGATGAATCGAATAATTTAGAAGGAAAAGGTAATTGAGAGTGCCTAGAGATTTTCATTTCTTACTACACTTTGGTAAGCTTTTATAAAGATGTTTCATTTATTTTTCTAAAGAGAAAGGTAATTTAGTAAATTTTAGCAATGTTGTCTTATCATTCAATAACAATTTCTGCGATATTTAATGTTTATTTAAAATATGAAGTATTGCAATGGCGTCTACAATGTATTCTAACTACTAAAGAGCCTTTTGAGATCTAACTTTCTTTCTTGTCATCAGACTGCTTTGGGGGTGGTTTTTTGATCGCCTTGTGAATAATAGAGCGACTTCATTTGATTAATTCTTTGCTCTAAACTCTGCTGGAAGATTTTTTTATGCTCGCTTGGAGTAACAGCCGCTACTTTATTACTCGCAGTATTTCCAGCGTTTTCTTTGTCTTGCTCTTCTATCTTTTGAGTTTCAGTCTCTTTTTGATTTCCACTCTCCTTCTGAGAGGTTTTTGATGGCTTTCCTCTCAACCTTTCTTTCAATTTTTTCAGTTCTTCACGATGATTTGGAGACGGGTCACGCGAGAGACTGCGGTTATTCTCCTTACGGCCCGACGCTTCTGATTGAATGGTTTTCTCTCGAGCAGTTCTTGGAATTGGGATGTTAGGCTTCTTCACATTAGTTTTAGGTGTGAAGGAAACTCCAATCTCCCCTAGTACTTTCTTCTCAAGCTCTTCTTGCTTATTCTTACGTTCGCTGCCTTCTCGATAGAGCCTTTCATGCGCTGGTTCATCACCAATTTTGCCCAATTCAGCAGCGTTGGCATTTATTTGGGGCTTTTTCGACGCAGATTCTTGAAGAAGTTTTTCCCTCTGCTTCTCTTCGAGCTTCGCCTCTTTTTCACGCTGCCATTCGAGTAATCTCTCTTGAGGAGTGCCTTTCCTTGCGGATCGGACGGTTTCTGGCATCTTTGCGATTAAAGCAGGCTTGAAAGTGCATTCTTTGATTTCTTTGTCTTCATTGGCGAGCATCATCTTCGTGATGCTTCTCTTTTTCTCAAAATGATCAGCATAGAGAGACTCGCTTCTTCTAGCTGAATTCCTCGCGCTTCTTGTTCCTCGATCGGCTTCGCTATCGTTTATCTTTGGAGTGAAGGTGCAGCCAGCCAGCTCGTAGGTCTGCTTTAAGATTTCATTCTCCATTTGCTGTTGCTTCTTGTAGCTGTGTTCGCTGTGTAACCGCTCGAAGGTCCTCGAGATACTTCTTTCGCCATAGTCAACGCTTGAAGAGTTGAGAGTCGAATTGCTCATTGGCTGGAGAATATTCGGATGGAAAGTGCATTCCTTGAGTTCTAGTTGAGCTTTGGTCTTCTCAAACATTTCTTGGTTTTCTCTGCGATAGCTTTTTTGTAATCTTTTAAATACTTCATCGTTCTTCCCACTGAAGCTGTCATTCTTTGTAGTTGATGATTTGTTAATTTTTGGCTGGAATGTGCAGTCTTTTGTTTCCAAATAGTACTTTTTCTCCTCATTGATCAACTTCGCGCTGTTCATGGCTTCAGATTCCTTGTAAAGCCTCTCATAGATTGGTCCGTCATTGCGATCGGATTGGACGCTCCGACGGCTCTTTCTTGGATTATTCTGATGAGAGAGTTGGGATTCTTGTCTAAAGCTGCCTTCGAAAGTTGGTACGTATCTAACGGCGTCAAATCCTCGAAGCTTATCGAAAGAAGAGAGAAGAGTCTTTCGATACTTCTGAGCAACAGTGTTAAAAAATCTCGTCAGAGTAGCTTGCTGAGCCTCAGTGAAGCGTGGTGCTTTGCTTTTTTGTTGGTACAGGAGAAACAGTCGCAACGCGAGGTCATAACAGTCAGAAGGAGTCAACGATTTAATAAAATCGGCAAGTTGAAAGATCAAACTTGCGTTGTCTTGATTCTCGGTTTCGGGATAGTTTTCTGTCTGCTTTGTTGACAGGATCCCGTGTTCATGAAGAAACTTTGTAAAGGAGAGAGTGGTGCTCATTGGTGTTGTTAGTTGTTCCGTTATTCAAATTTTATGAATTATGTGATTATATTTTCGATTTCGCTTTCTTAACAGTCAAATTTCCTTAAATTTTATTTCTCATATCCTCCGGCAAGCACTACCTGACTCTAACCGAAAACCTGCCTTGGCGGCTCTGAGTCCATCTATTTCATTCGACAAGATGAGAATTGACTTCTAAAAAGTAAATTAGCAGAAGCATTTTCCTTAAATATCAGTTTTCTTACGTTCTTAAGTGAATCAATGTTTCTGGAAGCAAGTACTAAGAAAACGTTTGTTTTTTTGGTGAGCTTTGCGATAGCTTATTAATTTCACTAGTTCAACAGAATATGGTACTGTCTTAGAAACAAATAAGCGAAAATTCTCGCAAAAATCAGAAATTAGCACGAGACTAGAACATAGATAGAGTCCTAACTATTCAATGCATGATTTTTTTTATTCTGCCTGAAAGTTTTTACAACTCATCAGCACCAGCATCATCAGAACCGGCGCTGGAGTGGCCAGAAGCTTGATAAGCTTTGCTGACGATTGGGTTGCAAATCTTTTCAAGAGCCTTTTGTTGCTCTTCGAATTCTTCCTTCTCGGCGTCTTGGTGGCCAGAGAGCCAGTCTTGGGCTTCCTTCAAAGCGTCCTTGATGGTTTCTTTCTCATCATCAGTGATCTTGTTTGCGAGCTTTTCAGGGTCTTCGACGGTGTTTCTCATGGAGTAAACGTAGTTTTCAAAGGCGTTTCTAGCGTCGATTCTTTCCTTTGCGACCTTATCTTGCTCGGCGAATTCCTCTGCTTCCTTCAACATACGGTCAATTTCTTCTTGAGAAAGTCTTCCCTTGTCATTGGTGATGACGATCTTTTCTTGCTTACCGGTTCCCTTATCAATAGCTGAGACACTCAAGATACTGTTGGTATCGACTTCGAAGGTGACTTCAATTTGTGGGGTTCCTCTTGGGGCCTTTGGAATACCAGTCAAATCGAATTTACCCAACAAGTGGTTGTCCTTGGTCATTGGACGTTCACCTTCAAAGACTTGAATGGTGACGGTGTCTTGGTTGTCTTGGTAGGTGGTGAAGACTTGGCTCTTCTTGGCTGGGATGTGAGTACCTCTTGGGATAATCTTGGTCATGACTCCACCGACGGTTTC
>ENA-UOUE01000240-UOUE01000240.1-compost-metagenome-genome-assembly--contig:-NODE-240-length-46540-cov-10.429073_pt1 | contig 46540 bp, 25 predicted proteins | sample MGYA00238146_ERZ747223 | MGnify/ENA primary metagenome ERZ747223 (study PRJEB28781, sample SAMN06268865) | compost metagenome | isolation source: single cell | place: USA: California, Emeryville, Joint...
GCTTTCTTCTTGGCTGCAGCAGCAGCCTCTTCTTCTTCCTTCTTTTTCTTAGCTGCAGCTTCTTCCTCTTCTTTCTTTTTCTGATCAGCTGCTTCTTCCTCTTCCTTTTTCTTTTTCGCTAACTCTTCTTCCTCCTTCTTTTTCTTAGCCGCGGCCTCTTCCTCTTCTTTCTTCTTCTTAGCTGCAGCTTCTTCTTCTGCTTTCTTTTTCGCTATCTCTTCTTCCTCCTTCTTTTTCTTAGCCGCGGCCTCTTCCTCTTCTTTCTTCTTCTTAGCTGCAGCTTCTTCTTCTGCTTTCTTCTTGGCTGCAGCGGCAGCCTCTTCTTCTTTTTTCTTCTTAGCTGCCGCTTCTTCCTCTTCTGCTTTCTTCTTTTGGGCAGCGGCAGCAGCGGCTTCCTCTTCTGCTTTCTTCTTGGCAGCCTCTTCTTCTTCCTTCTTTTTCTTAGCCGCGGCTTCTTCCTCTTCCTTTTTCTTTTTCGCTCTCTCTTCTTCCTCCTTCTTTTTCTTAGCCGCGGCCTCTTCCTCTTCTTTCTTCTTCTTAGCTGCAGCTTCTTCCTCTTCTTTCTTCTTTTTTGCAGCAGCAGCTTCTTCTTCTGCTTTCTTCTTGGCTGCAGCGGCAGCCTCTTCCTCTTCTTTCTTCTTCTTAGCTGCCACTTCTTCCTCTTCTTTTTTCTTCTTTGCAGCTGCTTCTTCATCTTCTTTCTTTTTTTGAGCAGCAACAGCAGCGGCGTCCTCTTCTGCTTTCTTCTTCTTCGCAGCCTCTTCTTCTTCCTTCTTTTTCTTTGCCGCTGCTTCTTCCTCTTCTTTCTTCTTTCTTGCAGCAGCAGCAACTGCTTCTCCTCCTTCTTCCTTCTTTTGAAGAGTGGAAGCAGCATTTTCTTCAGTTCTGGATACCACTTTCAATGGCCCACTAGCTTCTTCTTTGTTAGCTGCTTTTTTCTCCACTTCTTTCGATTCCGACGGAGGCTTAATGATTTCATTTGTCCTTTCTTCGGCTTTGCTGCTTATTATGTTCTCATAATCCATAACTTCTCTGGTGTTGAATTGGTCTTCCTCTACGATCGGCTTGCTTTCAGGAACAAATGACCTCGCTCTTAATCCAGTCAAAGGAAATACACCCTCTCCACTCCTCTTTTTTGGGATTTCTTTCACTAATAAGGAGCTTTAAACCTGATTTCTTTCCAATAATACCTGCTGTTTTCGAAATTCTGGGGTCCATATTCTTTGCTTGGACATCACTCAGTCTCAAAACATCCTATATTACAAAAATCGGTCAATTGCCTTCTTCGCTTTGTTGTTACAATTGATTCTTCTTTTATTTTTGTAAGCTCTGTCGTTCTAGTTCCAGCCACCTTCGATTTGATTCGATTCTCAATAATTTGTTCATTCTTGAGGATTTTATCATATATTTTCGATAAGGTTTCCTAATGACATTTAAGTTTTGACCTCAGAAAAAGTGTACCGAAGTTAAAGCGATTCTCTCTGGGCTAGCTCCTGATAGCTTTTCAGGCTGTACCGAAGTGGTGGTAACCTTAGGTTTCTCCAATTTCAAAATTGTCGGATTTTTGATGGAAGTGAGAGAAGTATTGATATTCTCTCTATCATGCACTGGATGAGATTTTTTTGGAGGGATTCTTTCTGGTTGCCGGATATTCCTTTCATATGAGCTCTTATAAACGTTCGGATCTAATGGAAATTAATTGAATGGGGTTGCTGGCCAAAGCACATTACCTCTCATAGTAAAAGTCTTAGGTGGCTCTACCTTGAAAGAAAGAAATCGCTTTGCTTCTTCTAAGTCAACTAAATTGAAAAACGCTTTTTCGTTCTCTTTGATCTAGGGAAAAAGAATTTCAGTCATGGGCATTACTTATTAGGTTTGCTACCAATACAAGTAGATTCGCCAGTTCATTTTGCAAATCTTGAGAGAAATTTACAAGGTCTCCATGCTCGCTAAGCAACTCCTCATAAAGCTCCAATACTTGCGCAGTTTGTTCTCTTATCTACATGAAGCTTTTGAAACCATTGTAGCAGCAATGCTCTTACTTTTCTCTTGTCTATTACTCTGCCAGCCAGCTCTTTCTTAACATACGTTCTCTCTTGTAACATGATCTCTTTTTGGATTTCATCAACAGGTTTTTCAAATGAAGACGAGGCTTCGAATTTTGTTATTTGTGGCTGTCTCCCTAGCAAAGTGCTTTTTGATTCTGACATTATCTCTTTTATTCTAGCTGTTGAATTGTTGTTATATGAAATATAAGTTGAAAAAATGTACTCGGTTCAAGCCTTTGAGGACTTTCTGAGTCTTCTCTCTTCCCTCTCGATTTTTTATATTGCTGTTCTGTCAAAGATGTTCGTCTAGCATCAAGTCCTTGAACGGTTTTTTTCTTTTTAGGTGGACTTTGTGATGAGCGATAATTGTAAAGCTGCTCTTTTTTTGCGGGACTTGAGGATGTTTTCATTCCCTTTTGTTCGAAACATGTTTCCAAAAATGAAGTGGCTCTAATCTTTAAACTGCTCGATTCAGATTAGTTGAGTGCAAATAAAACAGCAAATATACACTGGGTATTTCTGTGTAGGTAGCACTAGGTTAAATGCTTTTATTCTTTCGATGACAGCATCTCTTGCAGCTATGTTATCAGAAAAAATTCTCGCTAGCAGCGCAGTCCATTGCTCTGTTCATATTTGATTACATCAACCATAGTGGAGTTTTAGAAAATTACCAGGTTGTAGCTCGATGTTGTCTAGTGAAGTTGAATGTTGCAAGTAGGTTACTATAGCTTTTCTTGCTTTTAAAAAGAAATTTATTTCTCTCTGACAGGGACGAGGCATATCGAAAAAATCATAATAGTGTCGCATCTCAATGCTTCGAACAGAATATAGTTGTAATGAGTAAGCGAAAGCGTTGCACATCCTTGCTATTTGCTGCTTCGTTTTGTACTTGTCTCCCTAGAATAATGTAAAAACAAATGATTACAATTCGAAGGACCAAGATTTTCAAACCATATAGAGAAAATAAAACTGTGCTGGTGTGTCGGAAGGAGTCCTGCGCTTGGGGTTGCTATACACCTCCAATAAATTAGTTAAGAAATCCAATAGGTAGTCTCTTTGAAGGATCTTTATTTCTTCCTCACACTCAATCATATTGAGTTGAGTCAACGATTTAGCAAGTTGATGCTCATGATTCCAAGGCATTAGCTGCTGTTTCAGGGATTGAAAATCCTCAACGCCCCTATTATCTGGTCTCAAAATTGGTGTTAATCCTTTATCTCTGAACACTCCTGCCATGATGCGAGTTTAAAAAGTTAGTAATAATATCACTTTTTTTTTTTTCAATTAACCGAATGACGGTTAAAAAATATTGTCGAGCAACTGTCAATGGAAAAAAAAACATTTGTGTTTGTTAAAAATGTTTGAACGAGCTAAGGCCAGAATTGCTAGACACATAATAAATATATAGTATTAATCAAAGAAACCATGCAACCCTTAGGTGATATTGTCAATGTTTACAAATGTGTAAAAGATATGCTGTCAAAAGATTACTCTAATTTATTTTGAGTATGAGATGGGAAATTTTGGCAGAATAACTATCTGCTCGAACTTTCGCACTAACCTGGAAAGTTCTGCTCCCTGCCAAATTGATTAGCTTCCCTTGAGTTGTTACAATAACTTCGGGGCTCAAAACTTGCTCCTTTCCATACAGGAACTCAAAAGATTCCTTTCGAATATCCTCTAATGGACTTGAAAATGCCAAATAATTTTGAGAAAGAGCCTAATAGGAATTATTATTAATAAGGTCAAGAATATCTTTTTGCGAAAAGGTACATTAATTGTCATGTCAAGTGGATAAACTTTCATTTCACCGACTACCTCAAAAATCGCATCTTGAGCCTAATGGAATTGTTAGATTTAGAGATTATTAGTAAAAAAAAAAATTACGAAGAGGTTGAGAATTTGAACATTTTTATTGTTAAAGAGCTCGAAAAATGAGAGCATCGCCTGAGTCTCTCGCTCATACTATGATAAATAAAGATACGTTAGTCTTAAATCAAGCAGATATTAGTACTGTTTCAGTAATTTGTTTCTTTGCATCACCTACTTCTTTTTGAGGAAGTGCCTGATACATTTCTATCGGTTGATAGTCCGATTGATCAAGCAGTTTGCAGAATGGAGAGTCTTCTGCTTGTTTTTTAGATAATTTAGGACCAGATATCACATCAATATCTGAACTTGAACTCCATTTAGGTGTACCAAGTGACTTAGGCGGGGATTGGAACAAGAAATTCTCATCAAAATTATTAATTGATGGCATCCCTTGCTTCTCCTCCTCGTTCTCGGAAGTTCTTGCTTTCCTTTTGCAAGGAGCAAAACTCATCTCCTTCTCGCTTCTCTCACTTGATGGAATTTCCATTTCCAAATTGTGTTTTTGGCTTTCTTTCAAAACAGCGAACTTCTGCCTGGAAGCCTTAGGAGGTGTGCTTTGAGTATTATCAACAGTTTCCATATCAAATTTTGTGTTGCTTGGTTTTATTGGTGATTGAAAACTAATTTGTCTCCGAACCAATCTTGGAGAGCTCGTATCCATCATCATGTTATTGTAATCTAGAAAATGAGGATGATTGAGTTAATAAGGCATGTTCGCTTACTATGTATCATCTGCTGTTGTTGTGAACGACTTGAATATATTTTATATCCGAATTTTTTTTGCAATTATTTAAATTTCAAAAACACTTATCAAAGTTAGTTTCAAATTTTGAAAGATCTTGTCGTTGACAAAAATTTAAACAAATTTAACTTTGATTAACCGTAATTTCGGACGAAATCTGATGACCAACTTCATAAGCGTTTTTTTCCCCTCCTCAGAGTTCTTTCATTTATAGCTTTCATTTCTGAATAAGGTAGCAATGTGTTGAAACTGGGTAGCGAAAGAATCCTGCAATTCCTTTCGAGAGAGAGAAAAAAAAAAGGCGATGAAAATTTAATATCCTGATCTGTAGGATATTGCCAATAATTGCCTTCAAAAGGAACCAAATCAGAGCTTCAATTATGGCTTCAACTGTATAAGACTGAGATTTATTTCATGAAAAGAAAATGGCACTATATATCATCATGAACTAAACAAAATTTCTTCGGAATACAAATTTAAGCTCAACTAATAAATACTCATCGGCGTGCCACCATTCAGAATAGAGCTTGCTGTTTTTGATCCTGGACGATTTTTCTAAAATTAGGATCCTCAAAATTTACAAAATTCAAATTCCAAGAACGATCGCAGAAAATTCCATCAAGCAAGCTAAATTAACAATAATCAAAGAAAACCCAATATCACAAAGTTTTTATGAAGAGGAAAGAATAACTCAACTCCACTTCACAAAGTCACAAAAAATTTCATTTTCCTTGGATTCTTTAACAACCATTCATGAAAGAAGAATCATATTGTGTGCTCGTACTAGCTTCAATGACTAGTATTAATGTATGGCTAAATTTCATATCGAAAATTATGTCAAGAATCTAGGTCTCTTCCTGCTGAAATTTCTTGATGCTTTTCAAAGAGTTATCAAACCCAATATGTTCGATCAATGATCACAATAAATTATAACGACAGAAAATCCTAATGCGGGAATTAAGTCTGTAAATTCTGATAAATGTACATGAAAGAAATAATAGTGAAGCAATTGAATTACGCTTCATGGCAAGGAATGCATTTTTCAAAGGATTTTTTCATCAAGTAGTACTGAATATAAAAATAGAGCAACACTTTTGCAAGATCGTCTTCAGGACCACAAATTCTGGATGAGAGCCAACCCAGGCACAAATCAATAATTCTCGAGCTATTGAATCCAAAAAGATTTTCCTATTTTTGAAATGAATCTCTCCTTTCCACTTCTTCTCTAGAGTGAAAGGCGGTTATAAATGGAAAGTAAGTAAACTTCCTTCTCAGCGTAGTATTGCATCCACTTCTTAGGAATAAATTGCACTAACTGTTCTTTCTTCCAACTTGACATCTTCAGTCGAGATAGTATTCCTTAAGTTCCCTTTTTTGATATTGCGAATGAGTCACCGACTGCGTTATTGCACTTATCTCAGCTTGTCTCGAGTTTACCACTCTTTTTCACTTCATTACGATAAAATTGGGTTATTCGCGTGTTTTACGGTGAGAAATTTCAATGGGTTGTTTTATTTAGGTTTGGAACGTTCTTCCCGTGGATTTCATGGGTGTCTTCTGTTTTTTTTTGACCGCTTCAATTATTATCAGGAACGGAAAAAGTCGAAAAATGACCGATTTCTTCAGGTCGAAATATTATTGGGCGTTCTTTCCTTAAATAAACATTTCGATAAAAATTATTTATAATACTGAATTGAAGTGAAATGCAAAAAAAGGAAGCCACTGAAGAGTTTGAACTTGATCTCGGAAACTTCTCAGGTAACTAGCCTCCATAGGATTATTGAGTAACCACTTCGCAATTTTCACAGATTTCGAAGAGCAAACTGATCTGGACGCCTGTGGTGGAGATAGCAACTATAAAATAAAGTCAAAGAACACAAATACTAATGATTGTACAAACGAAAGCGTATTCCATCTTTAAACATGCAAGCAAATTAACTTTAACTCATTTCTTCAAGTGTAAGGATGGAGAATGCTCAGATAAATCAAAGGCGACAGCGCAAGTGAAGGAGGTCATAGATATTCCAAAGGATAAACTTTGCAGAAAGTGCAAAGAACAAAGAGCAACAGTGAAGCTAAGAAATGACATTTGCTGCAAGTAATACACCAATAAGAGTGATCTGAACCAACCTTTCGTAACTAGAGAATGTTATATTTCTGCCCTCGATCATAAATTCCGATCCGGATTACGAACTAACCTTAACATTGGAAAGAGTGATTCCTTGCTTCTTTGTGTTTCTGGAGGTCCCAACTCAATGGCAATGGCGAAATTGGTAAGCGATAGAGTTATGGCTCATAGTAAAATAATATAATCTTTCAAGGTGAGTGAATGCCTCCATAATCCTATAACTCGAAAAATGTTTTTCGTGGCGAGAATTCTCTATATTGATGAAGGATCAGTCTACGGTTTTGACAATGAGAAACGAAAAGAAAATATTCAAAAAATGAGCGATTACGCCAAAGAACTAAAGTTGATATTATCAAATTCTTGGGACTAATTTCAATCGGGGATAGGCTCTGCTTTGATTATCTCAAAATTGAAGATATTTACCAGCTGAAGAGTGAGAAGCTCACCGAAAAATTCTCAGGGAAGCATCCGGAGAAGAAAGAAGAGATGAAACTTCCAGAAGAGCCTGAAAAAGTTCAACCCGAAAAAAATCAAACTGAAAAGAAGAAACCAGCTCCCGGAAAAAATAAAAAAGATCTTGATGAGCCTGTTCCTGTAACGTCATTCCCAGTTGAGTTTGTTTTTGAGAATGTAGACAAACTCAAATTTGTACTAAGCACGCTGTCAGGTAAATATATTGAGACTGCTTTCCTTTACATAACCCACTCTATATTCAACAGATACTGGTTCTTCTAAAGAGGATGTGTTGCTGCAGTTTAAGCAATACTTGATTCACGATTTCGCTATGAAGAACGGCATCACCAAAATCGCTGTTGGTGATACTGCTCAAAAAATAGCTGTGAAAAGTCTGTCACAAATTGTCAAAGGAAGAGGAGCAAACTTGTTAGATGACGTCGGAGTTATCGATGCCAAATTCCCAGAAGTGAAACTTACAAGACCAATGAATGATTTGCTTACAAAAGAGGTATTGTTTTCGTTCTGCTAAAAAAAATTAAAGTTCAAAAAAAGGTGTTGGTTTACAATCGACACTTCGGAGTAGACAAGTGGCTATTGCTAAATCCTTCTCTTTGTGAGATCACCGAATTTAAGAAAACTAACCTTCCTGCTAATGGAAATATTGACCATCTTCTTGAAGATTTCATCACCAAGCTCCAAGTAAACTCTACCTCCCTATTCCTGAGACTCATTCATTTTCTTATCAAGGGTGGATTTCCTTCGACAGTGCATACAGTCCTTAATACCTTAGATAAAATCAAGCACAAGAGGAAACTAGATACACTCTGCCCTATGTGTCTTGGAAAAAAAGATAAGCTGGTCAACGTTCTCGAAAAAGGAAGCATTATTGAGCATCTTACCCAAGAAAGGCAAGAGCCAAGAGATAAAACCCCCTCAGATCTCATCAACATAACTAAAGAATGTGAACAGATGAAGATGAATTACTTACAAAGCAAGTTCTACACAAATAAAACCAGCTTGGAAAAGGTTTGCTGTTTTGGCTGCGGTAGAGCCTTCGAGAATGCAAAGGATCCTGTTAAATTTTCAGAGAGCCTTCCTGAAATCATCACAGCTAATGGAGAACTATCAATTTTGCATTCTTATGCGAATCTCAATACTGAACAAGATTTCCAGAAATATATGTTTTACGATGATGATGTGTTCGCTGATCTCAGCGGTGATGATGGAATGTACTGAGGTTTTTATTTTGCGTTTACACATAGGAATAGATATATTTGTATCAGCAGAATAGCGTAAGAAACGTAAAATTTTGATGGATCCAAGTCTGATTATTCTAAGTCCTCCACAAGAAATAGCCCATTATAATATTGAGAAATGATCACTCGAGCGACTGTTAAACAGTTAGATTCGATCTATATTGATTGTGCTAAAACTCACAAAAGGGAGTTTGGAAAATCTGTTGGTTGTAATCAATTCAGTCTTTCATCGAATTTGTGTGGTTTGTGATTATCCTTTTACCTTCATTAAGCTTAACCAGAAGGACCTTAATATTGGCTCGTGAGCAAGGACTATAAGAGTAATTCAGAAAAAATAAATATCAATTTTATTCGATCTCCTTACATAACGATGGGAAACGGTCTTATAGGTCATCCCACACGAATATTTTCGAAGAAAGAAGGGCCGGTTTTTATTTTATTATTGGAACTAAACATTTTAGTGAAAATTCAAAGTTTGTTGAAGATATCTTTATTTTATGTTCAAACTACTATATGAATGAATATCAACAGCCTCTACAGAAAAATCATCTCATAGTGAAAGTGAAATTCTTGGATTTTGGTTCGTCAATTAATTAAAATGATTGGATGTGGATGGCGTCAATTATTCAAAGTCTAACAGAGAAATGAGTTTAACAAATTGGAGTATCAAAATCAATTTTACCTTCTTTAACGGTCATTATGGTGTTATCTTCTATGAATAAGGAATTGGTGCTGAATATTCCCGTTGTCGGTAGAGGATTTTTGCACTTTGTGATTTTAAGATTCAGACTTCCTTTCTTCTCATCCAAGCTCACGAGATAGGCTTGGCCTTTAGTAGCTTCAATACCTTTGAGACCTCTTCCTCCGAAAATTAATATTTCATTTAGCGAGATTTGGTAGGATAGAGGGAGGTAAATATCTCTCAGAGAAGTTTGCAAATCAACCTTCATTGTCTGCCAACGGTTTCGGATGGCGTCGAACCTCTCAATCGCCTTGTCGACAGTGTTCTTACTATTCATTCCAAAGAACCTGAATATGTACCGATTACCATAAATGCAGAGTGTGGGTTCATAAACTGCTCTTTCCATACTGGCAATGGCTACCCATTCATTGCTACGGACGTCATATCTTTCACAAGAGTTAGTGAGTTGTCCCTGTACATAGCCGCCAATGGCAAAAAGATTCTTGTTGAAATAGATCAAACCGAAACTCCTTCTCTTTACGCTGGTCATAGTTGCTTTTTCGACAAGAGTTTGAGCAGAATAATGGTATAAGTGGCAGCTTCCGAGACTGTCATCAAGTGAATCCTGAGCTGTCTCTGTTTTCGCTGCGAGCACGAACAAGAGTCCTGTCGGAGTAATCAATGATTTCAAATGTGGGGATAAATCGAAATCAATGTCCAACTCGATTTGTTGGAATTTTTCAGGTTTCGTAGGATCAATTTTTTTTTCAATATTGAGGAGGTACAAATATTTGGTATAGGGCATAAAGTAATGCAGGTACTTCCGAGAACAGTTTTCTGAGAAATAATTTTTCACATTCAACTTAAGCTGCTCTTTGCCGGTGTCTATTGGTCCTTTCACTCGAACAGCACTCAGCTTCTTTTTAGTCCTTGACATTTGAGTTATGATTTCCTTGGTCATTTCTTCGTCTACAAAGGCACTAGCAGCGAATTTCAATGACTTATTTAGGTCGAAGAGGTATTCCCTAGTATGAATTTTGTGGGCCGTCTTATTCTTCTTCTTGTGGTCGACTGTGGCTGCTTTTTTTGGGTCCGTTTGATTGAAATAATCATCAGTTCTTAAGCCAGATGTTGTAGGAGCAGTTTGAGCCATTTGATCCGGAACTTTGAGGGTGTCTATTTTGATTTCAGATCGCTGGCTAGCAGCTAGGTCGAGATCAGCCTGCTGTCTCCTATTATAGGGGTCTTCATGGAGAGTTTGCTGTGGTTGTGGTATCTGCTGCTGCTGTATATTGCCTGGACCTTGTAGAGATTGTGTGAACTGCATTTGGTTAGGATTTGGGGCATATTGCCCATATTGCAATGGCGCTGAAAGCTGACTTCCATATTGAAGATTCATAGGATGAATATTTGCAGGCGTGCTTATCGTATGAGTAAAAGCATGTGCATCCATCAGACTACCTGAACCTTGTTGCAGGGTTGGGTCTAGGTTATATGAGAACTTCAACACATCATTCATCACTGCCTTTAGTTCGGAAAGTTTCTCAGAAGGCCCAAATCTAGCTTCTAGCACCCCTATTAGTGACTCTGCATGTTCTTTTCTGGTCACAAAGTAATGATGATCTTTTTGTTCGGTAACCTTTATGGTAGATTTAATCTCTCTGGAGTTTGACCCTTTCTTTTTGATTTCTGAAAGGAGCATACTTTGTGAGGCAGGTTTGTCTTTCTGAGCAGATTCCGTTGCAAAGTGAATGGATGGCACTTTTTCTTGCAGCTCCAGATCATGAGGCGATGGAGAAGTGTCGTCAAATTCTTGATCATCTTCCTCTTGTTCATCGAACTCATCAAGTTCTTCAAATGGTCTCTCGAACAGAGGCACATAATTTGGACTCGAGTGGATCTCTGTATCCTCATCAAATTTTTTCTTTTGATGAGTAACTTCTCCTTTTTCGTTTAAACGCTTAACTATCCTAACGATTTCCGTTCTCCGATGAACATAGTCTGTGTTGTGTTCAACGTCAGGAGTTATAGTCTCAAAGATTCTTCGTTCAAAGTATTGAACTTCATGTAATGCATATTCTTTTCGGATGAGCACAATCGTTCCACTTTTCTCAGGGTGAACAGTTGAGTCTTGTTTATTGGGACCTTTTTCGAATACATTTTGAACAGCATTCGAAATATCTTGTCTATAAGCCACCCATATATTGGCTTCTACAACTACTGAAGGTGCTTCTTGCCCAAAGGAAGTTTGGTATAATTCGATAGGGAATCGGACTGTCTCACGATCAAAAAGTTTTGCAAGCGGTAACGTTGCCTGAGCGATATTGTGTTGCTGAGCATGGAAGAGGAAGGTGATAGAGTCTTCAAAATTTGGAAGATCGATAATCAGTTTGTCGGGAAAAGGAATGGCCAAGCTTTGTTGAAACTGGATAATATCCTTGATCACTACGGTGCAAGTGATATTTTCTAGTGGTTTCGAATTCCAAAGCAAGCCATTAATCTCGAGAATGAGTCTACAATCCATGGTTAGGTGACAGTTGGATGCTAAATCTTAGCTCTAGTTTTTATTTCTTTTTTAATTAACTTCTTTTTTTTAATGCTGAATCTTTAATAAAAACAGACGTTAGCCTTATTTCCAACGGATGCCGAAGTACAAATAAAACACCATTGCATAATCACAATCAATTTCGAAACAAGAATTTGTTAACTATTGAGTCAGAGGATATCCAAACAGAATTTTTTATGGAATTTAACACTTTATTATTTGTTGCTTATTTTGTTATGTTGCTAACATGAAAGCAATTTAGCAAGATAGTTATTTCACTAATGCTTGAAATCACTGTGAAGTTACAAAAAGCTATCTTGAGGGATGAATATTTTCAGTATGGCCTTCTTTAATACAGACCTTTACTTATCAACAACAGAAAAAAAACTTAATTTTGCAAATAAAACGCTTTTTAATTATATTGCCAAAGCAAAGGATTGCAAGTCTTCTATTTAATTCAATTCAAAAGGACGTTGAGAGTGAGAATGAAAAGTAAATCGATGGATGTGCTTGAAAGGAAGAAAAAGAACCAAGATCCAAAGCCTGCTCTTACCAGCAGAAATGTCGACGTCATTTCGCAGTTGCATGCAGAACCTAAAGTTTCCTCTCATCTAGCTAGCACAAACGTTATGATGCAGACACCTCAAGAGATTCCTGAAACTTTCCGAAATCTCGCAATTAAGGGCAGCAAAATGAGGCTGGCATTTAATTCAGGAGAACAAGAATCCGAGGTGAATAAGGACAAAGAAAAATTAATTCATTCTGAAAGAGCCTCCCACAAAATTCATAAACGAAGTCCTTCTTTTGAACAACTTAACTCTGCTCGAGCTCATTCAGGGAACAAACAGAATTTTAACAAAAACTTCGAAAATAGCGAAAATGGAGAGTCTACTAAAAATTCTTCCTCTAAAAAAGAGCTGTTTTCTTCTTGGAGCACAACGAATACTCCTACAACTTCAATTTCTCGCACGAATCAGAAAGCTCAAAGCAGAAATCCGCTGTCGAATCAGGTATCCATTCAAGATTCTGGTTCAAAAAACAGCACAGAGATTCAGGACAAGCAAATGAGTCAATATGAAAAACTTATTTCATCTCAAAAGAAATCATCCCCGAATATACTAAATTATGCAGAACAAAGGCAGGATGTGAAAGCCAAATTAGAAGGGTTCTTCTCCGATGGTGGTGGTCCAACCTTTTGGCAAGATCTCAAGTCTCTATATCAAGCAAAGCGAAAGGAAAACGCAAAAATAGTAAGAGAGGGAAGTAAGGGTGAGTTTTCGACTCACAATCAAGGTAGAAGACCTTTCAGTAGCTATGGGTCGCAGCAAACGGCAGATGAGAGCCCGAACGAGAAATTTTCAACTGGAGGGCAATTGACTAATCCGAATCATTTTTCTTCCCAAAAGCAGCTATTATCAGGACATTCTGCATTCACAAACTTGACAGAGAAGACCGCTTCTCAGTCATCGTTAAATTCAAAACAATTCAAATCCACTAATTTTCCATCCTCAACCAGAAGTGCCGCCGATCATCAAGACTGGAGGGATGAAAATACTCCTCACATTGCTCAAGAAGATGCAGAATACTTCAAAGACATTCTTTCCGAAAAATATGAAATTGTCGCGGGTTTAATGAAAAATGGAATGCTTGATCAGCTCAAAGCAAATCCAAATGCAAAGTTCCTTACCCTCAGGAATCAAGTCCAAAAAATTCACAGAGAAAACGGCCTACTCGATCGAACATCAAGATCTCAAAAAGGCAGCGCTCGTATGGAAAGCGAAAATGCTAAAACTGCAGAAACTAATTCAAACAATTTATATACTGAAAGACATGCAGCACCTCAACAGGGAGAGAAAAACTTGCGTGATATATTTGAGCAGACCAAGAACGTTCTCAACGCTTACAAAATGAAAGAGAGACAATGGAAAATTGAAAAAACTTTACTTTTAAAAGAAATCCAGCATCTCCGTGGACAGATGAGTGCAACTAAATAAGCTGTGAGACAGCTAAGTTATACTACATCTTAATGTATTCAAATGATATTTTCAATTCTCCTTACTCCCTGTGTAGTAGTTTCTGTTGCAGTCGTTTTGATTCTATTGTTGTTGAAAAATTCTCTAAAAAGGGATCGTCGAGGGCCATTCTCTAGGTTTAAGAAACCGTTCTTGTCTCAAATCTAATCTGATTCTTAGTTCGATGTCAATCAAATAATATATAACATATCTGCAGCATGAATTTCATCGTTTTTGGCAAACTTCGTTTGACTCCGAAATAACTGTTTAAGGATATGAAAATTTTAATATTTATTCTTAAAAAATCCAAGACGATGATAGCGCTCCTTTCTTGCTCCTCTTTGCCACTTTTCACAACAGAATAGATCTAACACATAATTGATGGTGACTTTATATGTCTGAATAAGTAATTTTAAAATCTATTGATAGCTTCAAGCAAAGTAACTTGTATTCATATCCATGCGTGTCGTTCTCTTGGTGAGTTAGATGTACTCTCGGTATTTAAAACTCAAGGAATAATAATTCAACTTTTTTTTTTTAACTGCTAAAACAATACTTCTTAAATCATCACCCTATATATATATAGCGAAAAGAAACAAGTCTTCAAATTTTTCTGTGGTAGTCTGCAGGTTCAGACTACTAGACATACGATCCTTTTTATTTTTCATTCCGCTACACTACTCATTCTTTCAGTGAATATTTAAGCTTAGCCAGAGAGTCTCAAATTACGAGTTAAGAAGTATTAGCCAAAAAGAAATATTTAGATGAAGTATCAAAGAAAATATTACATCTAAATCACTCTTATGTAAAGCAAAATGGTACAGTTATCGTACAGTCTTGTATTTTATTTGTCTAACCTCAACTTGTCTAGCGTCTTCTGATTTTAGGGCAAAGGTCACTTTTGTCTTTGATTACTTCTTGAACATCGTCATCGCCATGATTATCATCATTGTCTTCGTCAGCACCCTTTTTCTGAAATTTCCCATTGTCATTCCTCCGTCGATTCTTTGCGTGCTGACTTCGCGATTCATGTCGAAATGTTTTTGACTTGGGTCTTTCAAAGATATAGTTTGGACCCTTAATTCTTCCTTCTTCTAGCTTTCTATTCCTGAGCTTGAGGATGCGGTCGTACTGTTTAGCATTGACATAAACCGGTGTCTTTTCGAAGTCAAGCAGGGGCAGAGGCTTCCTACACTGCAATATTGGAACAATCTGATTCAGGGCGGTTTTTTCGCCCGCGAGATAACAACTAGTTGTTGTCTCATTTGGAGGAATCACTTGACAGAAGGGCGCTCCGTTGTCTAATTGACATACGACGCTAGATTTCTCGCTAAGATTCGAGCTAAAATTCCCAGAGAATCGGTAAATTTGAGCAAATAATTTAGAATTGTCTATAGATCCAAGGAAATCAGAGCTTTTATCATCTCCAAAGTCTGAATGGCAGAGAGGATTCTTGAGATGAAAGGTCTCGTCTTGGAAATTACTATTTGTGTCGTTGTCGAACCTATAGGGGATCAGTCGGCCGTCATATGATTGCTGTCCGAACTCCGAGCGAGTATCATGTTTCTTCAGCAATAAGCTGCGAGTACTACTAATTTCTTCGTACTCGTCATTATCTCTTAATTTTTCATACACTATCTCCGACTGAGACATGCTTACACCTGAGACTGCTTTGAAAGCATCTAAGCGACTGCTAATCGATTTATTTATTTTAATATTGTTTTTCTATAGGATGAATTCACTTAAATAGGTTGTTCAACCAATCATAATCAAAATTGAGGTCTTGGTCAGAAAATTGACATCAAGTCAACGATACAAAACGAATAAGGAAGAGTTCACAGGTTAGAATCCAATCTGAAGCCTGAGGACTCCAACAAGGATCTGCTGAACGAAATTCCTGCCGATTCGAGATATACTGTTTTCATAATTCTTTTATCATGTGTCGCAATAGTCTGAAAAATCTATTGTAAACCTTTCACAAGTATAAATTCTCTATGTTTTACAGACCCACATAGAAAACTAATTAGATGAAAAAGAAGAATAACTCATTTTTTTCTTTGGTTCAACTACATCATAATCATCTTGAAAAGGAATGATTGGTCAAAGCTAGTAATATCATTTGACGTAGCCGTAGATTCATCCGTGTTGAAAAATGAACCGAGCTCATTACTTAGGATAGTCAATATAACTCATCCGGCATTATCATTGTTTCGCAACACTATTGGTTTATTTGGAGGGAGTTTAATTCAAATCCTTCGATAACTTGTGAAGAAAAAAGCCGTCTTTTCGTCACAAAATCGCTATTAGAATAAGAATAAATTAAATTATTGGTAAAGTGCTTTTCGCTAAAGCCGCCGATCCGAAAAGATTTCATTGTTTTAGTTTTTTCATGGGATCTCTAATTCCATGAGAACAATATTTCTCATTTCTCTTCCTAGAAAGTTGCTTAGTTATAACTACAATGAACTTAGAGCCTGTTTAATTCCAATTCTACAGCAATAAGCATGCTTTGCAAATCAGTCTGTAAACTCGTAAAGCTTAACTTTTGTAAAACCTTTTGACTTCAAATTCGATCAGAATTATTTGAATTCCTTCGGAATATTTTATCTCAAAAGCAAAATAAGAGACATACTGTGAATGAAATGAATTGAAAAAAAATTATCACTTAGTACAATTAAGCGAGCGTCAGAAAGAGGTCTTTCTGCTATGCATTTTTCGTCTTAGATTACCTTGGAGAAGATAATCAACGTTTTAAGAAGAATTATCGTAAGTTGGTCGTTTTGATTGTTCTAACAGACATCAAATTATCATTCATTCGCCATCTATTCAGATAATTACGAAGAGAATTACATCGAAAACATTTTTCACACTCATCATACGTCATTTTCACCGAAAGAACAACGATCAAATTAATTGCTGTCTGACGTCATGAAATTACGTTCAGTTTATTTAAACTAGATGCTCTCAAGAATCCTTCGAAATTCATTTTTCAATTAACAAAAAATTGCGGAAAGATGTCACATACACACACAACTGCTCAAGCTGATCTGCCGTCTGAGAAAGTAGTACTTTGGAGCGAAACAGACTCCCTATTACAAAAACTTTATAAAAGGACGTCGAATACTCGTTATTTCCTCTTCTGTAGAACGAAATATGAAAAGGCATATGGAGAAATTGCTTTAAAGTATAATACTTTCAAGGAAATTTATTTCTTCTGGTGGCAGAGAAGAGTTTACAACGGGTTGAAGAGAAGTGAAAACTTCCTAAAAGATCTCGCTTACCCACCAACAATATATAACGCTCTCTTGGATGTTTGGTTTACTCTTGCTGCTCCGTTTGAAGAATCAGATTTTTCTCAAGAAGAATTCATTGGGAAATTGGTAAAAGTCTACGGAATGGACTATGAAAGAATATTCCCGGGTGATCCTGCTAAGAATTTCTATGAAAGCGCAAGTAAAATCTGGGTGGACATGATCGCTCCAAGCAAAGAGGTCATAAGAGAGAAATCATTGCAAATCGCAGCTGGTGCAATCTTCCTTGACTTTAAGCTGAAAGACAATCAATTCGAGGTTCTCGCCCCCGCAGTCTTCGAATTAATAGCCGGAAATAAGAACCACTTCTCATCTTTTCAAGGATTTGTCGAAATCCTCTGCCAGAAATCCGGAAAAAAGATTTACACATTGATTCATCAGTACACACAGGCAGCCAGAGCATTTTACGATTTTGCTAAACGATTCTACTTCGAGCAATTTCCTTCCAAGTTTTGTGATCAATCAACTCGAAAATTTGTTCTGCTGGTAGCAAAGAACAAAGCCAAATGTTCGATGGAATTACTTCTGCTTCAGATAGACAGGGTACTCTCATGGTTGTGCGAGTATTCCGACGTTCAGTATAAACCCGAGACATTACCAATAGATGTCTCCGAGAGATTAAGATATATTACACAGAAAAGCGTATTTGTATCTAGAAAGAACTTTGAAAGGACAATTACTTGGCTGCAAGAAACTCAAGGCTATAAGAAAATTGATGGCTACATTGGCTTTGAAGACAGATACAATGAGCTCCGCTCGGTGTACCAGATGATGTACGATCTCATTGAAGCTCGTATTTACGACCCTGCAGTACAAGGAATCTCTGCTGTCTATGATAATTTAAGCAGACAATGGAGATTCATTGTTCGAAACGTTGATGAGCGTGTCTTGATACGACAGAGAAAATATCTTTTCTCCAAATATAAGTTTTTGAAAGATTCCATCATTTCTCTCAAAGATCAGGTACTTGAAATCAGGTTAGACAAGGAATCTTTGCAAAAATACTCTAAAAACCTACGAGAGCAACTACTCTGCTTTATTGGGGAGATAAAAGAATTAAATCAGGATAAGATAAAGATTATAGGATCTCAAATCTATAGAAAAGCGCTTGAGAACGTGAAGGCTGCTCTCCCTCACTTCAGAAGAGTAGAAATAGAACTATCCAATACCGTTTCAGGCAGCCAGCAGAATCCAGAAACTTCAACTGACCAAAAGACTGAAAACAAAGATAGCACAGATTCCCTCCAAAAATCGAAGCGACAAGAAAGAACGAAAAAGTCTGATGATTTAAAGTCTCATCAAACTGGAGAAGAAAAGAACGAGCCAAAACAAATTTTCACTTCAAAGTCAACGAAGTCGCCAAGAACTGAAAACGAAGAAAATATTGTGAACGATCAATTTAAAGAAATTGAATTAACCAATAAGGTGGAAGAACATTCAGATGCAGGTGGTCGACCAGGCTCTCAAACGACCGAGAATTCCTCTCATGAAGATATCCCACATCCAGAAAACAGCGGAAGTAGGTCAGAAATAGAAGATTCAGAAAAAAGGAAGGGTCATGCGAAAACCCACGAAAATTCTGAAACCGTTATAGCTCACGATTAATTTGCTACTCAATTAATAGTATTTCCCTCTATTTGTGAAACATTGCGATTTACGTTTCATTATTAATTTATTTTCGTAGAGGTCATGAATAATAGCAGTTAATCTTGGAAATTCAGAAAATGAAAATTATAAAAATCGAAATATTTTATTATTCTGATCATTGCTCTCTCTCTTCTCTACTCTCGAGACTTCAAAACGTGAAGAAATACCAGACCATTTCTTCAATTTAGAGCCACATACATAAGATTTATACAGCGCTTATGCTGCTTTGATCAATCTTAAAAGTGATTTTGGTTTTCTTTCTAAGAAATAATTCATTATTTTTCATTCGAGGTTCTAGTCAGGTTGACTTTTGTCTCACCATATATTTTCTATAACTAGTGTGAAAATACCTCATAAACTGAAATTTTCTCTTTTCTATAGGATTCAACATGCTTGTAAAAGGTGATGATTCGTATGTATAGTTAGTGTTATCAATATACAGCAGATCAAATGGCTCTGAAATGGCTCAAATTTACTTGCAACATACAAGATCACAAATCAGCGCCCAGTGAAAAAGTTTATGACACCGCCTCGATCATATATAATCTCTTTTCGATCTCCCAACAACGTTCCTAGTCCCATCTTATCATCGAGGATGACATCTGTATTTTTCCATTTTTTCTCTTTCACTTCGAGTATGTCAACGCAATACTTCTTGAGAGTATCATGGAAGTAACAAACTGCATATTTGTTAAGCCCATAGACTGCTCCCCAAGAAACTGCTCTATACAAGTTCAGGGCCTCCACTTTCAATCCAGAAGGTTCGATATTGATGGTCACAAGTCTATCCATACTTGTGAGGTAGCAGTACTGATCAAAGTTCAATTTGGCAAAGTTCAGTATCTTACCATGATTTTCAGGAATCAAGAGAGGCTCGAAGCTCAAATCTAGCTTTTTCTCCGTAGTATCGAATGATAATGCGAAAATTTTCAATTCTTTAACTACGACAAAAATATAACTATCGCTTTTATCGTAGTGACAATACGTGATCTCCCCATCAAAATCACGATACGCGACCATTGAGCAGCTGATAAAACTTTCTTTTTTAATTTTTGGAACAATGTCAAGGACGATCTCCCACACTTCCATCCGATTTTTGTTATTTATTCGTACAAAGTTTAGTGAAGAATAGCTGTGAACATTAAGATCAGCCGCCTCATAGTCAGTGATCCTTCTAAAAGTTTGCGGCAATGTGTCATTTATGAACGTTAATTGTCGTGTGATGCCATCGAGTTGAATCTGGAGATCTGTGACTTTCTCCAGGTCTCTCTCTTTAATGTTCCAAAGCTTGATGATATCGTTCTGAGGCTCAAGAGTCAGCAGGAAATCATAGGTGAGGCACGGCATGATCACTTTGCATACTGAATAGCATTTATCTCTGGTAGGCTTTCGACTCTCTTCTTTACATTCTTTATTTGCAAAGAAACATGTGTAGTATCCTATCCAGTTCTCCCAGTAAGCAATTAGTTTATGTTGATTAATCTCCAAGAAGTTTTCGATTTTTTTGATTTCTTGTTTATTGGCAGTGACGCTTCCCTCAAGGCCACCATCGACAAGTGACTGATTCCTGAAGTCAATCACTGAATTGTTGAAGGCCTTCTGATTCATAACATTTTTTTCTTCCTTCCTTTCTACTAATTGCTCAATTTCATCTTTAGCAATAGCATCTAGAATGCGTTTAAAATGTTTTTTGCTATCTTCGAAAGTTTCTGCGAAATATTTCTCAAATCTCGTGAATTCATCTTCAATAATCTTATTGAGTATCCCTCCACTAAAGAACTTTTCAAAGTAGTCATAAAGTTGGTCGGAATCATCGTTCGTGCGAAGTGACTCTCTGATTTTGCTGATCATCAGCTCTCGATTCCTTACCACATCGTCAACGCTCTCTTCTTTGAGTATTTGACATTTCTTAAATACCTTATTGATCTTTATATCAATGCATTTCTTCAGCACTTCTTCATATTGCTTCCTAAAGTCTTGCTCCATCTTCTCTCGATTTTTGGTCAGGATAACGTTCAGCTTTTTGCCGACCTGCTTGAAGACGTCTCTGCTCTTACTAACGTTAGACGCTTGCATTGCCTTGATAATCAGATTTTTCGAATCAGACGCAAGAAGTTCCTCAAGAATCTCTGCATATCGCGATACAAAGCGTTCATGTGAATTATCGTGGCGACACATTATGCAGATAAAGCGGTCTTTACATTCCTTCATAGTGCAGATCTTTTTGACCTCATATTTGTGCTTTTCGCAATAGATTACTTTATCCGGGTCAATAAAGTCTTGGTTCCTGTCCATGCTTCTTGATAAATTAAATTGTCAATTGTTTCAGAAGTTTTATTATACTGAATGCCCCGTGATTTTTGTAAAATAGCTGAAATAAATTTAAAACATTAACCGATCCTCCTTCTTACGCTGAAAGCCAACAAAAGATCTGTATGGCATGCATGGAATGATGTTTGAGAGTTCTCGCAAACATATAATAGAGCGAGAGAAAGACAATGTTTCTATAACTTGTTGTTAGGACGATTATACATCGACACAAGCAAGGTTTTTGGATTTAATCAATGAAAATTAAATTTTCACAGTTTTATCACGGTAACGAAAACTTGTAACAACAATATTGATCTCGGAAGCTTTCACAAGGGGAGTTTCCATAATCATTAGTAGTTATGAAAACTTTGTTATGAATATCATATCCTATTCAAAGATATTTCGGTAGAAATATAAAGTACTTCTCATTAGATCATATTTCAAGAGTTCGAATTCAAAATGATAAAAAAGTGAGACAAAAAACAGAATTTAATTGTTAGTTTGCAGCGAGTGAGAGTGAGTGAGAAAAAAAAGTCTCTTCATGGAAGTTATCAGTTTACTTATATTTATAAAAGTCAGCAATATCAGTTATCAATCTGAAATGGCCGATACAGTCTTCTATAATTCGAAAGCCAAACTCTAAAAAATTAGATTATCATTATTCCATAACTCACCAAAAATGTTTTTCAGACAGTTTGTCCAACTGAATGAGAAAGGGTGTCTAGAAACTCTGTTCCAGTGTGAAAAGTAGGAAGATGACCATTAGTGCATTTTGGATGGCAGCTGGTTATGAGATAATTGATTGTCAATCAAAGAGAAAATCTTCTTATAATCCATATCCAAATTAGCCTTTGAATATCGAGACTTTGTGTTCAATTGCTTGAATTCAATGACTGGAGCATCCACTGTGGCTTCAATGTTTTCTTGGTCTTCCTTTCCTTTGTTCCCTTGATTTTGTGTTCTTTTATCTTTTGTTCCTGATATGTCAAAAGGTGCTGTACAAATATTCTCTAAATTCATTTTAACAATCTTTGGTGTCAGCCGAGGGGAGTTTTTGATTGGAGCCATATATTCTCGCGTTAAATCAGGGAAGTTTAATTCTTTTCGATTCTTGGTTGACTCTGAATTTGATTTGTACAGCTCTCCTAGTCCTATTATTGAGGGAGGAGGTACATGTGTCACGACAGACAATCTAGACTTGTCGGTTTCATTTAGAAGGTTTAGAGCTGATTTTCTAAATGCCGGCAGAGAACCTGGCTCCAGTTGATTGATTACCATCAGTTTGGAAATACCTCTTGAGCATGAGGTCCGTCCAAATAGACTATTAGGCAATCTTTCAGTTAAGTAAGCCTTTTCTGAAGGTTTTTGGGTTCCAGGGCAGAAGACTTCTCTATCACTTGTTAGGGTACAAGAAGTTTGGGTTTCCTTTGATGTGAGGTATTGCTTTATTTGTCGTCCGAAATTCGTGATGGTTTGAAGGAAAGCGTTGGAACTAGTGTCGGATTCTTCTGTAATCGTCTCTTGGATGTCCAGGTTTATTTTGTTCAGTTTCTCAACCGCTAAGTTATTTAATTTTTTCATTCTGCTATCAAATAGGTTTGAAGTTGTAGCTCCCAACGCTGAAGCTTCAGAATAAATGTTTTCTGAATTCTGACACTGGCTCAGATTGTGAGCAGTATCCAAATTTGTAAACAGCTCTTGGGTGTGAGAGCTGTTCTGAATTTTTTTCCCTTCCTGATGCGTTTCCATTAAAATGGTGTCATTCCTTCGATTTAAGGCCGGCTCGATGAGTTCTGAGTTAAGATACTCCATCACACTATTGAAAGTTGTTATAAAAAACAGACAGGAAAGTAAAAATTACTCGGTTTGAATCATTGAGGGATCTGCTGCTGCAGAAGTGAAATCTTCAGGAAGAATTTTCCAATCAAGTTTTGTGTTAGGTTGCGAAGTTAGGATCACATGAGATGGCGAGGAATGATCATGTAATATTTCAAGTACTTTTAAGAGACGATTTGTTACTTTAAACGAGAGAGTCACTTTGAATAGTTCCTTCGTTTCTAATTTATCGATATTTTCTCTCACGAAGGATTTCAGGTAATTTGGAAGGTCGTCACAGTTTGTGTTTAAGATGTCCTTCTTGAATAAGAATATCAATGCGAGACTAATTCGAATGAGCATTTTCCATCCCTTGACCAAATAGAGACTCCAAAGTGTAATAATCTGAAAAAGTAAAAGGTCGTAAAATGGTTTGAAACGACACAAATAATCTTTACTTGATCGAATTCTAGTTCATAAGTAAACAAGGTAATAAACCATTGCGTTGTAAAGTAGCTTATGTTGAATCCTTTCTCACCCTTATTATATTTAATAGAGTATAAGAGTTGCTCAAAAAAAAAGTTTACTAAGTAATCGATCACGTCAGGCAAATAGTTTCGCATGTAGATCTCGAGTTGATAGTTTAAGATTTGGACTTTCGGGAATCCTTCAGAAAGCAGGTCGTTTATTTTGCATTTTTTCAGCAAATATAAGAGCATCCAATAAGATTGCTGCTCGGTGAGCCCCTGAGACAGAAGGATCGAAACTATTGAATTTAGTCCTTGAACGTATCCTATGTTTGGAAGGCTATTTGAAGAAGCAACAAGCACATTGGTTAGCATTTGTTTCCTAGAGGAACGATTGAGAGAGCAGTTTCAATGCATTATTATTTACTTGAGATCGTCATCAAGGTCTAGAAATCGAGTCCTATCAATATCGTTGTTGATATCCCGAATGAAAGCACATTCTTTTTCAGTGTTTTTCTAGAGCAAACACAAATTTTCGTTGGATTGTTTGAATGAAAAATTACTTGGTAGTTGAAGGGGTACTTTGATTCCAAGTAATTGAATTTGATATAGTCGTTCCATAGGATAAAGGTTTCTTTCGGGCTGAGTCCCTAATTAAAAAGAAAGAACTCACTTCATGTTTTGTTTCACCAACTTACCTGCAGAATAAGCTCAGCTTTTCTATTTTTGATGACGCTAGAAAACTCTTGGGTTCGAAGAATCTTGCAGACTCCACTTATCTGTGAGAGTGATTCTATGCAGAAGAATCTGGAAATCAATTTGAAACTAGTGAGGGTTAAGAAATAGTTGGAAAGCCTGAAGTTCAAAAAAAATGAATGAAATGATAAGCTTTGTGGATTTCAGTTACTTCGAAACTGGAGGCTTATATTCAATCAGAATGCCAATCTTTGAAAAATTTTTGGATACAGTCTTGGCAGCTTCAAATGCCTTTAACGTTTGCTGAATGAAATTTTCTTTCGTTTTGTCAATAGAAGTAAAGAATTTATTAAGAGTTCCTGGAAGTTGAGCAATTGAATGCGAAGAGACTCTCTCGTTGTCATGTGTTTGCGAAAAGCAAGGCTTGATACTCTTGATTTGATTGCCTTTGAGGGCAGAAGAACTACAATCAAATGGTGCCTCTTTCTCATTATCATGAGATTCAGTCCAATTGGGAGAGTCTTTCATCTCCTGGCTTGAAGTGTTGAAGATTTCCGGAGTTCTGCAAGAATTTGTTTCACTGCACTCTAACACTTCAACTGGCTTTGGTCGACGTATCAGGGGATTTTTATTGAACTTCCAGTTGGGATTGATGAAAGGGATATTTAAATTTTTTTCACCTAATGGTTCTGGGCCCTTCTCATCAACATTTGCTTTTTCTAGTTCGTCTGTCATATGCTTTTGATTTGTTTTCTTCAAGCGGTTCAACGTCGACTTGTGAGGAAAGCTTTTGCGATTTTTCACTTTGCTCAAATAAGAAAGAGGGCTTTTTGTGAATTCGAAGCTCACGATCCCTGATTGAGACATTTTTGTTTGCAAATTCTTCCCTGTGGTTTTCTTTCCAGAGATTTGAGGACTACCAAGACATGATAGGATATCAAGGTGTTTTGCATTTCTTTCTTTGAACTCCAATGTATGAGATTTTGCGTGAAAAGATAAACTGGTGGTATGTTTGGCAGTTTTGAATTTAAGGGCTTTTTGAGAACTAACTTTCTGCTTATTTTTAAGTAGAGTTGTAATAGTTGGGCTAGTTGGGTTAGAGTGAGCTGGAATCGTCGATTTCAGTATTTTGATTCCCTTGTCTGTAGAGGGCGGAGTATTTTCAGCTTTCATTAAAAACTCTGCGAAATATATTCGTTAAACAAATTTTATCGAGCCTAACTTCCAAGTGCCTCTAAATTTACCAATCAGCGTATTCATTGTGAAAAGGAACCTGCGAACTAGATAGGATTCTGGTTCTTTCATAAAAGATATTTCAATGCGAAATGAAGCTGCTGGAGTCACAAAAGAGTTTATTTTTGAGAAAATTCGATCTTGAAAACAAGCTGTGTGAGTTATTCCTGCATCATGCTCCGAGTACAATCATTGTCTTGATTTGGTAATGAAAAATATGATATATAATTGGATTTATGTGAAATTATGCGATCTTCGTTTATCACCCATTTTCAACGCTTACTTCACATCCAAAGGAGGCAAAGGTAATCGAATTATTAAATCTGTGCAGATGCTGTGGTGTCCACTGTTCTGGAAATTTATTCATCCCGCTAGTATGGTTGCGCTGCTTCTCTCTCTGTTTTTGTGGATTTGTATTTTACTCAAATTGACATGGGTAATAATCGTAGAACAGAGATTTCAATGTCTTCTGAGCAGCTAAGTGAAAGGGAGTCGTAACATCTAGAGATATTAAATTACAAAGCCCTTGAAGAGATAATTATTTCAGGCTTGTGAGGTTGGTAACTCCGAGTCTTGATTTTAACTTCGAATAGCTCAGACATGACTCACAAACTTTGAAGAATAGCTGATAGGCTTGCCAAAAATTTTTTCTAATTGGCAAGTCTCCTCCAAAACTGCTCTACAAGGGAAATCCTCATGTTTACAGCAACTCTAAGAATTCTTTTTTGGCAGTCGCAATTGGTCATGTGATTCCAAAAATGAGTTTCTCCCCATATCCTCTAAATATGACCCAATATTCATAGTTAGCAAGAACTGTGATTGTTTTGGGCTCAACTTTGTAGCACTCATTTCTTTGGGATACAAGTATGACTTCAGAAAATAAAAATCCATACACACACGAAACACCATCAACATTGATAAATGCTTTTGCCTGCTTTCTAATCATAATTTAAATAAAAAAAAAAAGTAAAAACTTCCTAAAAAAGATTCGAGGAGGAGGTATCAAGTCAAGCGTGCAAGAAGGTAAAATTTTACTTCTATTGCAGTCTCTTCTTGGGGTCATCTATTATATGACTCACGTAGTTACCAAGAAGTTGAAATCTTCTTAATAGATTTTTTCTTCCAAATGGCTACAAGAGCGGAATGGCAACTTCGCGGGCTTCTCAGTGTTTGATCGTTGAGAAGCTTCTTTAAAGATGCTGACAATTCATTCTTCTTTGCTGTTTTTACTGAACCTAACGGTTTCACATAGGGAAGAGATGAGCTGAAATATTATGGCTTCAGCAAGAGCAGACTCTATTAACTGAACCAATCATGCATCAAAGATTCAAGAGAACGTGGACAGTGCTGTTCAGTCTATCGCTTGATTTGATTTCATTTCAAAAATGAAATAGAGAAAAACTTTGATTTTCTCTCATAATTTATACTTCTCCTAAATATTATAAGAAATTGTGTTGTATACTTTACGTTATGAACGTTCTTTCTTTACGTTAGTTCCTAAAATTATTGTATCTTCATTGATCGAAGATTGCTATCACGTAACCCAACTAATCAAATTTTTCGTTTTCATTCCTGAAAGATATGATATGGGAAACAAAACTATAGAGAGTTTCCTATGAAATAAGTTTTGAGCTTGTGTTTATGGTGGTTAAAAAGTCATTGATTCCTCAATGACAGGAATTCATACTGATTATACTGACTATATTGTAATTTTGCACTTTTGGCTGATTTTTTTCCTCTAAAGAAAATTTAAGCACGATTCACTCATCACTTCCGAATTATACACAAGATGCTTTTTCTTGAGCACCCTGATCCAATCAGGAAAATTCAAAATTTTTCACTGCCATTAATGCCATTAATTTCTTATTAGAATGTATGACAGAAATGTAATAGAATTCATGATTTTGCGATCAAAGAAATGCTTTTTAGTAAGGTATTCTCACTCCTTGGATGATGATATTATCCTAAGTGAATAATATTTCATCACTTATTTCATCAGGTTATGTTTCAATATATTTCTAGGGGATATTCTTAGTTTCCTCATATTCTTAAGAAGCCTTCACATTTTTACACTACCTAACAAGAACTTCAAAAGCAGCTTACAAGTAAGGAGCTACAGATAAGAGGAGGGCGGTTAAACTCGCCTGCATCCGATTTTCAATTCCTACAACATGAGCACGTGTCCAAAAAGGAGGTGGTACCGATAAATCATTTTCAACAAATAAACCAGTATTGACGCTGGAAATTTGTTGAAATAATAGAAAGGGATCAGAAATCTGCTTTCCTGTCGAAATCAAGACTCGAATTAAATTCTAAAGAATTTGTTGTAATCTAATCTTCAAAAAATAATTCGGAAGGCCTCAAGAAATGGAAGGAACAGAAATGTACTTATCTTTGAACGAGTTAAATTTTCTAATTTATTTTCTCTCGCGGCAGAGACTATATGTTCAAAGTGGTTGTTGTGGGATATCAAAACGCTGGCAAGACCTCAATCATCAGAAGATATGCAGTAATTTTCTTTTGATCTAACACCATTGAATACAATATGGCAATAGGATAATGCGTTCTTGGAAAACGGCGGATATGCGACCATCGGAGTTGATATAGTAAGAAGAGTTTCATTCCCACTCGTTTGACCTGTCGTTTAACAGAAAGTCAAAACAATCAACCTCGGAAGCAAAAGTATTAAGCTTCAAATTGTAATCCATTCGCCTTCTTTGTCCATGTCATTAATAAATTATGAAATAGTGGGATACCGCCGGAGCAGAAAGGTTTAAAGCCATGACCAATAGCTACTACAAGTACTCTTTTGCTCAGTTGGCAAAAATAATCTGATCTTGCTTTCCAGTGGGGCACATGGCGTAATGGCTGTCTATGACATTACTGACAAGAGCAGTTTTGAATACGTTAAGACTATGCTCAAAGAACTGCAAGAGTATTTGAAAAAATCGATTTCCATTAACAACTTAACATTTTTCATCTCATCAGAATGATCAGAGAAGATGCGATCATATATCTTATTGGTAATAAGAGTGACCTTGCGAAGCAGAGAGCGATAACCACTACTGAGGGAGAAAAACTTGGTAAAATAAATCATCTGTGCTGGCTTTGTTTCTAAACAACTCAACTTTTCTAACTCAGCTCAAGATTTTGGAATCAGATTCTTTGAAACATCAGCAAAAAATTCTTTAAATGTCAATCAAGCTTTCGAAGACCTCGCACGTGAAATGAAAAAGAAAGTAAATCCTCTTGAAGCAAGCATCAGCTTAAAGAAGGATGACAAACCTCAAACCAATCTTGCTCAAGGCTACTGCTGTGGATATTTCTAATGTATTGCACTGTGTTTATATAGAATAAGGTTTCATAATACCATTTATTCCAGCGCGAATCAATACTTTATGTTTACTGTGTTAAACCATAATACTTCATTACTCTTCCTTTAGCACTTTTGAAATATCCGTTTTAAAATTTTGGTTTGGTTTGAGAGATGCAAGTCCTCAGAATTTTTCAATTACTAATTTTTTTACATTAGCACAATCCCAGCTACAAGTTTGTAACATTAACTTAAATTTATCTTAAATGGCCTCTCTTGATAATACCACAAACTCTCTCCCGGTTGCTGGCTCAACTGAAGATGAAGTCCAAGTTTACTCTCCTCTGGGAACCATAGCCGTCTCATTCGCAACAGTGCTACTCGGAGCAATTGGAGACAAAGTAAATCCGTGCTTTATCTCCTTCATCAATTTAAATCACAGACATTTTTTATTGCGGCATTCATGTCTATGAGATACAATCGGGCTATGGTACTCATTGGAAGCTCAGCAGCATTATTTATCATCCTAGGTTTATCAGCTGCTCTTGGTATTTTTCTTCTTTTCGAATAAAAATAATCGAGCCAACCTAGGATCATATGTTGTCGGACTAGTTTCAGAGAAAGTCGCAAAAGCAATCATGGTGGTACTTTTTTTCGGAATTGGAGCAAGACTCATTTACGAGTTTTTTAAATACAAAGGAGAAGTACTAGCATGTTATTTTTACATAATTCAATAATCGCAACAAGGAGGAAGAAGGAGAAAAACACGAAGCTGCTGTAGAATTGAAAAAACTTGAAGATAAGCTACAGAAACAGTTCCATCCCCACGATATCCAGACAGACATAGTCTTTAACCAGGAGGTTCAGAATAATCAAGTCGAAGAGCCATTCATCGAGGGTCCTTCTTTTCAAAATGACATGACAAGACAAGCTATTAAGCCAGCTGAAGAGGATGAGAATATTATTGGTCCTCCAAAATTATTTGCCTTATTTCAATCTTTCAGTTTAATTTTCTTTGGAGAATGGGGAGATCGATCACAGTTGTATACAATGGCGCTATCTTCTCGCAATCCTCCAATCTTAGTCTTTATTGGAGCTTTTACGGTTTGGATTATTTTTTTCCCAAATATTCCTAATAATATTACAACTTTTTCTAGGCGCATTTCATAGCAATTGTGGCAGCAGTAATCTTCGGCAAATATATCTCAACAAAAATTAATGAGAAATGGCTGATCCTTGGTGCCGGAGTGCTATACATTATTTTCGGATTTTTAGCACTATTATCATAATTTTTCCACTGTCTTAAGGAACTAATTGTTTAATGTCTCTCGCCTCTCTTTCTCCTAGTGAAAGGAACTATGAGTAATCTCTAAGCAAAACAATCGAAAATAATTCAAAGCGACTCAGTAAATTTTTTCAGTGTTGTGTGTGACAGACTTTCAAAATTTCCGACTTAAAGAGACCAACTTTAGTACTCTCCACTCTGAAAAACTTGCATTAATCGAGATTCTATCAAGATCCGAGGTTAACTATCAATTAGTACTACTCTGGAAAAATAACTCAAAATTAGTTAAAGCAAAAGGTAATCATTATAGATATTACTTTTCAGGTAGGAATGAATTCCGATAGCACAAATTCTGAAAATCATTATCTTTTTGATTCTATTAGGTAATTTCATATTTTAGCTTAACTGTGAGATTTCAGATGGTTTTTAATGACAGCAGCTGCAATCCTGAATTGATTTATTTATTATTTCAAGAGCAATTAATGCACTCGGACACTCAATATAATACCATCCCCGAAGTAGACCCATTCTTGGAGAGAGATAGCCGAGGCAGCCGTGATATCTCCTCTACGGATGCGAACTATCGCCCTCCGTCATCAAAAAACTTCAATTCCTTGTCGTATCCTGAAGAAATTCAGTCTCATAGCGACATCGAATCATCAGAAAACTCAGGAACACCCCACCAAACTTTAGATTTTTACACCTCAACTGGATGGAAGAAAAACTATCATATATTCCCAGCAGACATACGCCTTGCCAAAGTGAACGCTCGCAAAAATCTAATAGTTAATCCCTACCGACCTTCACGCATATCAATGTTCTCATCGATCGAAGCGCTAAAAGAAATTTCACCCATCTACGGAAACTATTTCAATTTCATCAAAGATGTCTTAAAGCTAATTGTGATTCTCTTCGGACTCACATCAGTGTTGAATTTCATCGTTTTATTTTTTATGCCTGGAGTTTATCCTTCAGTCAACGAAATAACTGAGCTTTGGTTTGATTTTTCTGTATTAGCTGAAGTGCAGAAGAGAGAGCCATTCTGGATCAAAGCTGGCATCAATCTCTCTTGTATCCTTTTGGTTCGACTTTTAGCACCGCAGCAACAATTCTTTACGATTACAACAGCACCGAAAGCTAAAATATTAGAGAGAGACTACGCCGTTCTGATTGAAAATCTTCCTGTGGACACCGCTCAAGATGATCTCGCAGCGTTCCTAAACGAAAAATTAAAGGGGCATGGCATTCCAGGTACTGTCAAAGGAATACTGAAGATTGATGATTTGAGTGAGTTACTCCTTGAAGTTCAAAAATTAAGAATCCTTCAACTCAAGTATCTTAAAAATCCGGATTCGAACCCAGATTTACCAGCTCAAATTGCTAAATTGCAGCAAGAAATCACTCGATTGTCTAAAATTAATACTACAGCAGCTAATAAAAAGACTGACAAAGCTCTTGTTGTGTTTGAGCGTACGCAAGCTCGAGCTTTCTTTATCAGAGAATATCAAACTTCTCTGTTACGCTCGTTTTGGAGAAAAATAAGATTCGATTATAATTTAGGAGCTGATGGTATTAGAGAGAAAACGTTGATTTTCAAGTCGAATCTTCTTTTGATTAAAGAATGTCCTCTGCCTGATGATATCAATTGGGAAAATTTGAGTTGCCCTTATGGACAGAGGGTAAAAAGAAAAATAATCTCCGCTGGTCTAAGTTGTATTATCAACGCATTTATTGGGGTTCTAACATATTTTTTGCAACTCATCATGAATCAAAATTACATCACCTTCCTCAACGAAATTATTTATATCTGTTGTATTATTGCTTTACTCTATGTGAGTGACTTATGGTCCAAGTACATCGTCAGCTACCAGAAAATAGACGGCGCGTCTACGGCTCGTCTTGTTGAATTGCATTGGAAGTTTTGGGCTCATTCCATCATCATAATTGTTGGCTTTTTAACTAATTTTGGCTCTCCTCATCCTGAAATTTACTCTTCAAGATTGCTATGGACATTAATTATCTTCAGTCTCATTCCTCCACTCCATCGGTTTTTATTCGTCTCTTACGAATATACAAGACGAGTTGTTCTGCGGAGGAGATACCGCGATTTTGATAAAGTGATGATCACGCAAGAAGAGGCTGGCCAAATATTTAGCAACCCCGAATTCAACTGCTTATCAGGAGCCCTGAATATTTCTCACTATTTTTTCATCGCTTTCAGCCTCAATAATTTTCTGCCGATTGCCTCTCTGCTATGCATAATTGCCATAGCTCTAAACTATGCCGTGGATAAGTTTAACATTATCTATAGACACCCGAAAATCAAGGAGCCTGACCCTCGGCTCGGAATTAATTTCAATTTCCTCTTGGAGTTTGATATTTCTCTGCAATTGCTGAGCCTCTTCGTTTATTGGTATATTGTCAAAAGCCCTAACAACCAACAATTGCAGTCTCTTGGTGCTGGAAGTTTCATGGTGCTCATTCTTCTCTTATTCTTAGCTCATGCTGTTAAGTTTGTTGTCTATCCAAACACAATCGAAGATCCGAAATTCACGCCGAAGTATATCACGAATCAAAATTATGATGCAGTTAAAATGAAATTTAAAAAAACATATCTTAGAAGCTATCCTCTGAAATCAAAATATATGTTTTAAGATTTGATCCTTAACGTTCATTTTCGATTTACATTTATCTCACATTCATCATAAATTATCAACAAAGGCTTACGTGGAAACCATTTGTTGTCATTTTGCCTCTCTTCTCCAATGAAACGCAATTTATCAGGGGTTTTATTGAATATAGATAGATATATTATGAGATAGATTCATTATCTCGCAACAAGATAGTTTGATTAATTTTGCTAAATTTATCAACTGAAAAATTTCAAATAAAATTCAATGTTGAAGCACGATTACTCGCATTCATCTCTCGCAAAAAAAGCAGAGAAACTCTTGTCAAATAACAGTTTGTTTTCGAATGACGATCAAAGTCCAAGCAAAGATCGCTCAGGATCTCGCAGGATGAAACCTCGCCACACTTTCTCAGAATCTGAAGAGGAAGCTGACAAGGAACCAAAGAAGAGACTTTCTAAGAAACCAAAGAAAATAAAGAAATCTCACAAGGCAGAGCGGGTAACAACCAATCGCAGCACCCCCCGATCAAAGAAGCAAAGTAATGGCGTCAAACCTCCTGAGCACGTTTCAAGAATGAAGGATAATTATACTCTGAGGATCAAACTCCAGGACTTAAAGAAGACACTTCAATCGAAGGAAAAGAAGATTGACAAACTGTATAAGGATATACATGATGAGAGAGAAGAAATTCGGACTCTGGCCGTCCAAGCCAATGATGCGAAGAAAAAAGAGTTCATTGTGAATGATTTAACTAGAAAAATTCAGCATTTACAAGAGAATGAGATGCATCTCATGAGAGAACTCAGCGAGCAGCAAAAAGCAACGAATGAAACCTTGCATAAACTTCATGTATTTCAAGAGGAATCGGCTCGAGAAATTGAAAGGACTCAGAGACAATATGAATCAAGGATTGAAGAGCTTAAACTTGAAAAGGAAAATTTGCTTAATATCATCAAAGATTTTGAGAATGCGAAAGCAATGGAGCAGGCTAACCGATCTCTTGCTGTAAGTAACGAGATCATGAACCTCAACAGTCAGTTAAATATGAAAGCTACAGAGAATGAAAGACTTAAAGCAGAAATTATTGATTTGAGGCGAGCTCTGAAGGAGCAGGAGGAAGCTTCTTATTTTGAGGCAAAAAATTTGAAGAACACGATCAATCAACTAAGTGACGACAACAGAATACTCAGGAAAGAGGAAGAAGAACACACTCATCGGGAGTCTCAGGAGCGTGCTAGATTAAAAAGAGAGATTGAGGATCTTGAGGTACAAATGCGAAGGAAGGAAGATGAGTGGAGAGACAAAGAGAGGAATTATAGAGAGCAGATTGAAAAAGCGAATGACAAAGCTCAGAGCACACAGCGAGAGCTTCGAAGAATTTCTGAATATGAATTTCGGATTGAGCAGCTCTTAAAAGAACTTGAAGTTAAAGAGAACGAGGTGCATCTGGCGAAAAAATACTACAAAGAGAAATTAGCAATCAAGAAACAGTTACAGTTGGAGCAAAAACAAGAATGGACAAAAATTTATGGTGAGCTTCTTGAGGAGATTCGAGCACTTAAAGTAGAAATTGATAACCTTGAGGTTGAAAATAAAAGATTAGTTCACTCAGGAAGTGCGCATCGTTATCGAGGAGTATATCATGATCACTGATAATCAGTAAGCTTAGGCCAGCGCTGCAAATCTTTTTGATTGTTTTATTAATAGAGAATCAAAAATCTTGCTGACGAGATGGACAACAGTAGCTTTAGTTTATTTTCATAATTCATAGGTGAAACAATTACTGCAGACACATTTAAGAATCTGATTGGGAAATAAACCTCTTTTTTTTCTTTTTGGTTATCTTTTTTGGAAAAATTCGTTGCTATTAATTCTGAAATGGATTTAGGTTTATTTGCATGACATATGGATCTCGAAATTAATGACTACAGGATTTGTCCTGGAAGTCAGAGAACCCCACAATAGTGGAAATACATAATTTGTGGAACAAAATAGTAACTCATTTAATGAAATAACATCACAGCTCACTGTCCGGACGCCCTCCATGCAAATCAGAGGAAATACTAGAAAACCGATTAGTGGAATCATTTAACGTATACTGCTTTATTTCATGTTTACTTTGCTCTGTAAATGTAATTTTATTATATTTAACATTCTCTTATGCTGTTGTGAATTTGAGTTTGATGGGAGAAAAAAGAAATTTGCTCTATTCTCTCTGAGAATTAGCTAAAGACCTGAATTGCTTCCATTACAGCCTCTAAACTAGTACCTCGCTGTAGAGATTTCTTTAATGCCGGTAATCATAAGGTCTTAACTGAGCACTTTTCAATTCATTATGATTGTCAGACAAATTTATTAATGAGATAGAACTAGAATGTTAAGAAGAGATTATATATCCTCTCATTCGATGTTATGGCATTAATATTGTTATTTAACTATAGAATTATCTTCTTGGTGGGAATGGTGACCAGGTCTTGAAGTTCATTGGAGTCTTTGGTCTGTTGCCGAGGATTTCTTCAATCTTTTCAGAGATCTCAGGAGTGAGCTTCTTATAGATCTCAACAGCCTTGACGTTGTCATCAACTTGTTCAACTTTGGTGGCTCCGAAGATGGCAGTGGAGACATCTTTGTTTGCAATGGCCCAAGCAAGTGCGAGTTGAGCGAGAGTGCAGTCCAACCCTTTGGCAACTTCGGTAAGCTTTTCAAGGATTGCAACGGTCTTCTTTTTCTTCTCTTCATCACCCATGTAGGTGGCATAGGAGAAGTTTTGGGCGTTTTCGAATCGGGATCCAGCTGGAATGCCGAAGTTGTATTTGCCAGTGAGAATACCACCAGCCAAAGGACTCCAAATGGTGCTACCCATTCTGTATTTGTCGAATAAGGTTCCGTATTCAACTTCGAAGCGTTCTCTGCAGAGCATGTTGTATTGAGGTTGCTCAACAATAGGCTTGATGAGCCCGTATTTGTCGCAGACGGCGTAAATTTGTTGAATCTCTTCAGCAGAGTGCTCTGAGGTACCCCAGTAGAAAGCTTTTCCCTTTTCAATGAGGTAATTCATGGCACGGACTGTTTCTTCAATAGGAGTTTCAGAGTCTGGTCTGTGGCAGAAGACAACATCGACGTAGTCGAGTTGGAGTCTCTTCAAGGAGTTGTTCAATCCTTCAATGATGTGCTTTCTGGAGAGACCTCTTTCATTCACGGTTTCACCTCCTTTGATCAATTTGGTGGAAATAACGAGTTGTTCTCGAGGGACATTAAGAGCCTTCAAGGCATTTCCCATGATGATTTCGGCAGTACCATTGCCGTAAATTTCGGCAGTGTCGAAGAAGTTAATGCCATGCTCCCAGCATCTCTTGATGCAGGCAATTGTGCTTTCCTCAGCGGATTTATCATTGCTGGTAAGCCAGTTACCGTATGATAATACGGAAACTTTCAATCCGCTTGGGCCAAGGGATCTCATTTCCATTTCTTTTCTTGGTTGAGCTTCTACCATTTTTTTTCTTTTTCTGTGCTTGAGCTAGTTTTCTTATTTGATTATTAAAAAGATATGTCACCTGAATTTAAATGTCACGTAATTCGAAAAATAGGATCGCGCAGAAACAACATAGAAATGAATCACCCTTGTTGAAATGAATCACCCTTGTTTAAGTGATCATAAATTCAAGACCAACCACCTTACTTTAGAAGGCGCCTCTGCCATGGATTTAGGCTACCCAAAGACTACAGCTGAAGCGATGTGAAGTTGCATTGCTCGATCATGATGTCACGCAAAAGATCTAAATATTTGCTCGCAAAACTAAACGCTATTTCGCGGTATATCTTATTGCGAAAGACTCTACAATGTCAATGTTAGACATTACTCATCATTGAAGAGATGTAACTGTTTACATCCTACAAACTAGTCGAAAGGTGTGATTCTCACACAATAAATTTTAAAATTTTGCTTTTCAACAAAAATGATTCGTAATATTCGAGCTGTTGAGAGAAAGAAAACACGGCATCCTAACTACAGCGTGATAAAAGAACTAATCATTACTCTTGTTTTTGGTTATTTAGATAGGTTCATTCTGAATATTCCTAATCTCCTTGATGAGCCACTGTCATTCGTCATGAAATTGAAAAGATATGTAATTGGGATGTAGTTATATGGTTTGGTGATTACTGAATGTCACTGTTCTGTGTGTTGAATGAATGATTTATATATAAAATTAAGTAATGGAATTATAATAGCATCGACTTAGTAAGGCAGCAACACGCATTCGGCCTCGGCGTCCCACACACTGCGCCTACTTGTTGGAACGTACTGCGCGCAAACTGCTTTAACGCACTGAGAAAAAGCGGGTAATAATCCTCATTGATGAGGCCACTTCGAACATTGACATGAACAATGAGGAAGTATTTCTCAATATAGTGCGAGAAAGATTCACTAATTGCACTGTTCTGATGATAGCTCATCGATTGAAAACGATAATAAACTGTGATAAAATTGTTGTGTGATGAGAGAAGGGAGAGTTGTTGAATTTGGATCTCTGAGTGAATTGTTGAAGATGGAGAATGGGATATTTAATGAAATGTGGGCTGAAAGTATAAAGGCTGGAAAAGAACTGTGATCAAATGAAAGTGAATAAATCTATTGTTGATTTCTAAATTTATGTAATGGGTGAATTGATAAGCGATATCTTCAAGAGACACGAATAACAGTCTCTATGAACATATAGAACCCACTGATAATTCTTTGTTGAATCTATCCAAATTTTCTTGCAAACATAATATTGTTGTCAATAGATGATTGGCTCTTATTCAGCCAATCACAACGATTTTGCTTTTTGACCTGATCAATTCTGTAACAAGTGAGTTCAGATTAATCGAATTCAGGATAAATACAGCACACTTTAAAAATTTACTTTAAAAATCAAATAAAATCAACATATCTATTGCAATGGAAACAGATCCATTAGTTCGGAATACTCTCTCTTCTAAAGCTTCAGTCCCTCTCTACTTTCAAGAAGGATTTTTTGATCAGTTATTCTTCAAATGGGTCGAGAAGTTTATCGAAATGAATGAAAAACAACCATTTCAACAATCGATGCATCATGCATTGCACAGTGATGATCAATCCAAAGCACATTTCAATAAGCTAGTTGCAACGTGGGACGAGAAGAAAAACCAAACTCAGAAATCGCCTCTTTTAAAATCAGTCATTGCTGCATACAAGAAAGAGCTCGTTTTTGTTGTGGTTCTTGGTCTTATCAAAATAATCTTATTTTTCACAACTCCTTATATGATTAACGAAATGATGCATTTTGTCGAAGAGGCAAGTCCATCTGCCTGGCAGGCCTTTAAAATCGTCGTTCTTCTGCCTATTGCAAGGCTCTTGTCGTCAGTTCTCAGTGCACATAGCTGGTTTGCAATTGCAAGACTTTGTCCGCAGTTCAAAGCCGGATTAGTAGCGTTAATTTATTCAAAATCGATGAAGATTTCGACAATTCGTAGTAAAGAGCACTCAGAGGGATCAATAGTTAATCATTATGAAATCGATTGTGAGAAACTTGAATTTATGATGAGACTCATTCAAGACTTGATTGTATTGCCAATACAATTGTTGATCGGAATAGCAATTATATACTGGTTGGTTGGATCTGCTCTCATTGGCGGAATAGTAGTCATAGTCTGCGTTCTAATCTCGACATTTTTAATCAGCAAAAAACAGACCATTTATGGCAACGAATATATGAACAAGAAAGACGCCAGGATGAAAATACTCACACAAATCTTGAATGCGATCAAGTATTTGAAGATGAATGGTTGGGAAAAAGTTTTTGCGAATAAGATAAAGGCTGCACGGTCTGAGGAACTTGGCTATCTCTGGAAAAAATATCATCTTGAAGCCGTCACCGCAGTTAATTTTTTGATTGGACCACAAGGTGTCATTATGGCTGTTTTGGGCATCTATCTTTGGCTTGGCAATGAATTCGATGTGAAGAAAATGATTACTATGTCCTCGACTTTTTGGGTGCTATCAGGACCCATTAAAAAGATTCCTGAGTTTGTTGCTTCTCTGATAGAGTGTGGAGTCTCTCTGAAAAGAATCGAAAAATTTTTACTTTCTGAGGAAGTTGATAATTCTTATATTAAGTGCAATAATGACGCATTGAATTCCATAGCAATCCAAGTCAAAAATGGAAATTTTTCATGGAGATCGAAATCGGATCAGACGGAAGACATTTCAACTGCAAGTAGTACTACTCCCCAGCAAATCGAATTGTCAAGTGATTCAATACAAAAATCAAAGGATGAGAAAAATTTAGGATATTCTCAAATAGATGCGCTCTCAGAAGGCGAGGCAGTAGGAGATTCCTTTAGCTTTGAACTGAAAGAAATCAACTTAACGATTAATAAGGGAGAATTCATTGCCATTATTGGTGAAATTGGATCGGGAAAATCTTCACTCTTCTATTCCCTCGCAGGAGAGATGGCTCAAAACATTACTGATGATGATCATCGCCCTGAGGTTTGCATCAATGGGAACATGACTTTCCTTCCACAAAAACCATGGATTATTAATGCCTCTCTCAAAGAAAACATCCTCTTTGGAAAACGTTTTGACTCTGAATTATACAAGAAATGCATTCATTATGCTGCGTTAGAACAGGATCTTGCTATCTTACCTTCAGGAGATGAGACCGAAATTGGAGAGAAAGGAATTAATCTGAGTGGAGGTCAAAAAGCACGAGTCAGTCTTGCAAGAGCTCTCTATAGCGAACCAAATATCTTTCTTTTGGATGATATGTTGAGTGCAGTTGACATTCATGTTGGCACTTTCATCATCGAGGAATGTCTGAGGAAGTATCTGGCTGGAACAACAAGAGTGCTAATCACACATAATCTAGATTATCTGAAATATGTGGATTATATCTACATGCTTGATGATGGGAGAATCATTCATCAAGGGACACTCGATATGATGAAGAATATCCCAAAATTCGGCGAGTTATTGGCTCACAGTGCACATCGAACTGAAGAAGTTTCAAAGCAAGAAGGAGTGACGCAAACTCATGAAGGCTATAAGTCAGCTCCAACCTTTCAAGAAAAACACAAAAATCCGGATAATGCTGCACCAAAGTTTAATATCGACTTATCAGTGAAAGGTGAGGAAGAGGTGACTACCAAAACTGATGAAGTCATTGAGCGCCTCACAATGGAGGAGGATCGAGAAACCGGCTCTGTAAAGTTCTCAGTGATTAAATACTTCCTAAAGACATGGGGATACAGTCATTTGTTAGTTTGGATTCCCATTGTATTAATCAATTTAACGAGTCTTGTTGGTTCTAGCTTGTACCTCGCTTACTGGGGAGATTCTCACGCAAAGGAGGATGAGAATTTTCATCACTTGATGATTTACTATGGACTCAACGTTATCGCATTCATAACTAATTACATCCTTTGTGCCATGAATTTCAAGAGAAACGTCCAGTTCAGCGGGGAAATGCATGGGCTCATGATCGATCGTATCCTTAGTGCTCCTCTGAATCTATTTTTTGACAGAGTCCCTTCAGGACGAATTTTGAATCGATTTAGTAACGATATTGAAAGAATCGACTCTGGGATGGCCTGGGTACTCATGGATTTCACTATCAATTTATATATGATCGTCTCCAACCTCTTAATATCGATCGCGCTCTCAAGCATTATTGTGGTGATTCCAGTCATCGGCTTCGCTGTTCTCTGCAAAAAACTCCATAATCGATACATAGGTCTTAATCGAGAGCTGACTCGATTGACATCTATTTCTAGCGGTCCAATTGCAAGCCATTTTACGGAAACGCTTCAAGGGTTGGTTAGCGTTCGAAGTTTTCGTCAGCAAGAGCGGCTGTTCAATGGATTGCTCCTGAAGCAAGACGAGCTATTAAAAAATCAGTTCCTTGCTAGTGCGATTAATGAATGGTTTCCTCTGAGATGCACGCTTTTCTCTTTGCTCACTTTGACGTTTATTTGCGTATTAGTGGCTTTTTTCAGAGATTCTGTGGGATTAACCGCAGGATACGCTGGAATCCTAGCCGTTCAAATGTTCTCTTGCTGTGAAGATATGTCTTGGTTCTTATGGGAATATACCAATATGGAAATTAAACTAATATCAGTTGAAAGATGCCATCATTTCACTACAATCGAACCAGAAAGACTCACACCTTCTCTCAGCCGCAAAGCTCACATTTCTAATTGGCCAAGACAAGGAAATATCAGAATTGTAGATTATAGCACTCAATACCGTCCTGGATTACCTCTCGTTCTGAACAAACTCAACCTTAACATTAAAGGAGGAGAAAAAATAGGTATTGTTGGAAGAACAGGGTCAGGAAAATCTACTCTCATGCTCAGTCTACTCAGACTCCTCGAAGCCAAGGAGGGACAAATTCTCATTGATGACATCAATATTGAAAATGTCGCTCTTGAAGATCTTCGTCAGAGAGTTACAGTCATCCCACAAGATCCTCAACTCTTTGAAGGGACTCTCAAAGAAAATGTTGATGTGCTTTCAGAATTCTCCTATGAAGAGATCCAAAAGACTCTTGAAGCTGTCAACTTAGGAAATCTCACTAAATCAAAGGAAGGACTTGATTATCAAATAAAGAGTGGAGGTGAGAATCTATCAGCTGGTGAGAAGCAGATGGTTTGTATTGCTCGTGCGCTGTTGAAGAAGAGCAAAGTAATCCTCATTGATGAGGCCACTTCGAACATTGACATGAACAATGAGGAAGTATTTCTCAATATAGTGCGAGAAAGATTCACTAATTGCACTGTTCTGATGATAGCTCATCGATTGAAAACGATAATAAACTGTGATAAAATTGTTGTGTGATGAGAGAAGGGAGAGTTGTTGAATTTGGATCTCTGAGTGAATTGTTGAAGATGGAGAATGGGATATTTAATGAAATGTGGGCTGAAAGTATAAAGGCTGGAAAAGAACTGTGATCAAATGAAAGTGAATAAATCTATTGTTGATTTCTAAATTTATGTAATGGGTGAATTGATAAGCGATATCTTCAAGAAACATTCTTAGCAGTGTCTATTAAAATATGCTGACAGCTACTTGGTAATTCCTTCCAAAGTTCTCGTCTAAAAAGAGAAAAACTATCAAGAGGATGGTTGATAGGCAACATCAATAAAATAAATTCTCATCGCGTATCAATGAAATAATATCTCAATTAAAACGAAGCAACGACAAAGAAAAAAATCCTCCCTGCCGGAATTGAACCGGCGTCCTTGGATTTACAGTCCAATGCTCTACCAATTGAGCTAAGGGCGGTTTTCTGAAAACAATCATGTTTTTTAACAGATTCTTTTCTTCCCTCTCGAAAAGCTTAGCCAAACCTACTTAACGCAGCTGATGCTATTTTCGAAATGATAGATCGATTGACGCTAATCATATGAGACTAATGCTGAGAGAAGATTTGAAAAATCCTCATAATTTGTATTCTGTTTAATGAATTGTGCTCCACAGAAAGGAATTATATATTTGTACTTCAAGTTTTCAGGGTATGGAGTTTTGAATTAGAAATTTTACCAACAAACAAAAGAGCAAGTAATGTAGTTCAATTTTTTATGGGACTGCTGAACTAATGGCTCAATTGTCGTGATCAAAATTAACTCAATCGTAATATATCTCAGCCTTAATTCACTCTTATATTTTGAAAAAAATTGTCAACACCTGGAGTCGAACCAGGATCCCAAGACTTTCAATCTTGTACTCTTCCCATTGAGCTATGTCGACCATTCTAAAAGTTGTCCATCCAAATTCCGAAGATTAAGGCGAAATAGATTTCGGCAATCCAGATTCGAAACTTCAAGAACACGTTCCAAAATCTTATTTTGCTACTCATTACACATTCTTCACTTACACTATTTTCCTCGCATATTCAATGGCCCTTCGTCAGGAAGAGACTATACTATCAGAAAGAAGCAGTTGGAAGAAAATATCTGTGGCTTGCGGCTTGAATCAACCTATAAAATATCAATACCTCAGCGAGTTGCGTTGAATTGGTTGATTTGCTCTTAATCTCTAGCATGTAGTGAGATTCATTGAAAATTGGCAATAGAAGAATTTTTTATCCTACTCATATATCCGATTTTCTATCAATAGCTTTAGATTGCTTAATCCACCTTTTATGACGCTTTATGATGAAATCTCCCATCGCCGCAATTTATCAACAAAGTTAGATCTGAATCTATATCGTCTCGAACAAATCGAAAAACCAAAAAAAAAATAAATCACAAAATATGCCCACATTCGATCTATGCACCCCTAATTTCTTTCATTTTTCCAGAAAACCAATCCTCTTCATTCCGGGAAGATGAGACTGCAATAGTTCATTAGTTTACATATTTAACGCTTCTACAAAAAATTTGGATGATATAAACTTTACGTCAGAAAATTTAGTGAAAATTTTATCATTGTCACGCAATTACTACTCGACTCAGGTATTTTGCCACCTCATGAAGTATTAGCAAAAAAGTAAAATTTATTTTGCAGTGATGAATTGGATTCGTGAAATCGTTTCCGGAAAGAAACAGCGCTTCAAGCAACAGGGGTACAATCTCGATCTTACCTATGTGACTCCTCGAATCATCGCGATGTCGTTTCCCGCCGCGGGATTCGAAAGCACCTATCGAAATAACATCGATGAGGTATTTATTTCTACAAAAAAATAGCAGAAACTTCACCCAAACGTGATACTAGGTCGCCAAACTAATCAGAGAAAAACACAACAAAAACTACCTCGTGTTTAATCTCAGCGGACGTAAGTACGACTATCTCAAATTCGATGGACAAGTACCAATCGCAGGTTTTCAGAAAGTCAGTTAACATAATGCAGGTTGTTGAATACCCTTGGGAAGATCACCACTCTCCGCCGCTACATTTTCTTTTTCACATATGTGAGGACATCCACAAATTTTTATCAAGTGAATACCCGCATTTTCTCCAATGAGGACTAAATCGTGCATTAGATCCTAAAGGCAAAGACACCAGCGCAGTGGCGATTCATTGTCTCGCTGGAAAAGGCAGAACAGGGACTGTGATCTGTTGCTATTTAATGTACTGTGGAGCTTTCAATAACGCTGAGGATGCGCTGTACTATTACAAAAAAAAGAGGTAAGCGTATGAAAAAGGCAGGCGTTGTTATTTTTTATAGGTTCCTTGTAGGAGGAGGGGTCACACAGCCTTCTCAGGTGCGGTACGTAAAATATTTTGAAAAGCTCTTTTTTGGCGGGCCACTTCCAGTGAAAGCCTTTTCATTGAATACGATGACTATTAATGGAATAAACGACGTTGCTGGCCTCAAACCATTGATTAAAATCTTTGAGGTGAAAAAGTCTAAGGACTCACAAGAAGATCTTCTTGTATAAATTACGTTGTAAATTAATTTGCTCTGACACTGCCGCTACATAGCTATATCCCTCGAAGACAACAGAACCCGATAAAAAGTGCATTGAGATTGACACGATAAACCAAAAAATAGTTTTTCATGCGCCACAAGATTTGTTTTTATACGGAGACATCCTTGTCCGCATCTACAATCAAAGTATGTTTCCTTTAGCTAGTGTGTGCTAAATTGCGTTACTAGACACCTTCAGCAATAAAGTCATGTTCAGGTTTGCTTTGAATACTGCATTTTTCCCTGACGACATGGACAAGCCAGTGTATGCACCACTGTTTATGATTTAAAATGTGAATTGTTCAAAAAAGAATTGTAAAATGTTATCTAAATGACATGGACCCTGACAAAGTAATGAAAGACCCGCGCTTCCTCCAAAACTTTTCCGTGGAGGTAATTTTTCATTCATTGATGTCAGAACCGGTTGAAACGCTACTAATAGATGTCTCTAACCCGAATTGAGACTCCGACCAAGGAATTTGCCGATACTCTCAAAGAAGAGCAAATCTATATGGATGTGATTGCCAAAATTTGCAAGGTAAATGATTGAGCGTTGCTCTATGTAAAATATTTGTAGCAATATGTAAAACCTGTGCGTGAAGTCACAAAAACACTGCTTTTTGGTCCTGAGAAAGACGATCTTGAAGCTGTTTTAAAGGATAAAACTGAATTCGGTACACTTCTTCTCTTGTGGTCTTGAACTGAGTCTGTTAGGTGGGAAATTGACACCAGAGAAGGGACAAATGGCTGATCTCAGTGATTATTCTGATGAAGAGGAAGAAAAAATTGAGGGTGAAATCAATACTAACTATGAGATTAACGGAAAGGAGAAGAATAACGACATAAATGGGGATCGAATTGAGCCAGAAATGACCATTTCTGAAAGAAAAGAAGATAATGAGGCGAAGCCAACATCAAAAATCGGTACAGCTTAATTCTATGAAAAATATCTTTGAGGAAAAATTGTCTGAAAGAGTGTATATTTTCCTAGCGGTTTGAATAAATCGATTTATTTACGCAAATTCTTTGGAGAAAGGATTTTTTCAAATAATCAGTTGTTTTCCCCCTGTAAGTTGGAGAAATAATGAAGAGCCTCGAATGAGGATTGGCTTGAAAGCGACCTGGGATCATTTAATGAAGAAAATAGATTTATTATCATAAATAAATAGAGAGACGAGTATCTTAATGTCTTATTTATTCCTACTTCGAGTTTATCCATTTTCTTAGCTACTAATTACACACAATTAGCCATAGTATTGATAAACGCTTTTTCTGGGAATACTAATCTCCTAAATGAGAAATTTTCGATGAATTATCCTCCATAATCCTTAATTCTAAAAATTTTGAATCTCTGAGTCCTGGCATTAATTTACGAAGGAAATTTGTGATATTATAATTAAAGTTGAGAATGAAAATTATTTGTCAGTCACTGAATTAAGTTTTTCATGCAACATTTAGTATGACATGTTTTGATAAGCTTTGCTGAAAGGTAATAGCATGAGTTAGCGCCTATGATCATGTCTTTTTCTGATCCCAGGCAGTAAGCTTTTTGAAAGAAATTCAGTACATAAATCAATGAAGTCATTTCAAAAGAAAACCCATACCGGCGTTTCAAACACATTAAAAGGCCAGAAACTTAGAAGCGTCCTTGTTGTTAAAAATCCACGCATTTAGGAACAGTGTCATGACAAAAAATACTGATGCATATACACAAAAAAAAATCTCTATTGATGACCTTCTAAAAGTATATCGTTAAAATCTGTAGATGTGTGGTAAATCGAAAAGGTTTATTCACTGTCAGAATTAATAGATAGATAGGCTTAAGTCTTTGATTTTCTCAAGAATTTCTAACAAAAACTTCGCGGCAGGGTCTCACCGGCAAACACAAACACTATCAATGAAAAAGAACTTAAGCTTCAAGCCTATCTTGTTGGAATAAATTCATACCCATATCTTGCGACTTACTACTCAGCCGTTAAGAACGAGTTGTACTCATCAATAGAAATTTGACTTTTATCATTCACAAAGTACCAAAATTTGGAAAATTCAATGATTGGCCAAATTCGAGTTTTAATAGTTGGCAATGCGAAGTATAGTAAGAAGATAAGGCTTTTATTGATGAATCAATTTTGTAGAACTTATGAGACAATTTTTGTGATTCTGAGTTTCAATTGAATGGATATGAACAAACAGTTAAAACCCATAAGTTCCAACAAATATCATCCATGTATGAAACGAAGATGTTGTGTCTGCTTATTTATCAGTATTTGAGTCATAAAATTTATTGTGTATTAAGGAATCAACCCTTGCGAAGAGTGAAGATATTGAAGATGGTTTTCGAGTGATAAGACGTGATAGTTCTGGAATAATTTCTAGCATGCTCGAGAAGATTCAAGATTTTTCGAGTATTCACAGAGAAAGCATCTAAATCAAGGCATGACTTGCTAACCTATCGTTCATTTGGATTGAAAGCACTCGATTGCAATGCTGTACTTAGCGAGTTGCTTTGCATTTATTAATTAGAAACTTCTTGAACATTCCAGAATTCTCTGGCGTTCTGATCAGATCGGAATGCCTTGCTTCTAGCAAATTCGATTTGATTTGCGCTGACTATATAAACTCAGCTCGTCACAACCTGTTCATTCAATAATATCTCA
>ENA-UOUE01000241-UOUE01000241.1-compost-metagenome-genome-assembly--contig:-NODE-241-length-46203-cov-15.267528_pt1 | contig 46203 bp, 33 predicted proteins | sample MGYA00238146_ERZ747223 | MGnify/ENA primary metagenome ERZ747223 (study PRJEB28781, sample SAMN06268865) | compost metagenome | isolation source: single cell | place: USA: California, Emeryville, Joint...
GTGCCGTTAACTTAAAACTTCTCTGCCTTAAGATTTCTGAGCCGATTCTGGATTAATTAATTAAACCCAAGAGTGACACACTCTTCTCTGAAACAAGCGCATTTTCATATTTGAACAATGGAAGACATACGCGCCACCAAAAGCGATTCTTTTGAGCTCAAACCCTATGAGCATCTCCCTGCTGACCTCGGATGCCAGAGCAAATATTTTTCCTCTTACCAAGACGACCAACTCGTCAATAAAGAAGAATTCATGGTTCTCAAAGAAAGATTCCAGCTATTCAACAAACGCACCAAAATCGATGGCAGTCCTTTGACTATGAGGTCCTCTCTAGAAGATTTCTTTGGCTGTGGTCCCGCCTTCCCTCAGTTCTTTCAGTTCCTTTTCCATTGCTTCATCCTCAACTTGATCGCTCTGGTTTTCTTGGCTCCCTTCGTGATACATGAGAATCTCAAAGCTTCTGACTCATGTCAAGATTGCGGTGAGCTATCATTCCTCCTCAGATTAAGTATGTATTCCACGGGAAGGCTCGCGTTGACAAATTATGATCCTTTCAGAACTGAAGCTCTTCTGATTTTCAGCTACGCAGTCATAATGGCATTGTACTTGAATTTCATGCTTCAAAGAGCTAGAAAAACAACCCGGGATTGCCAAAAAAAATCATATACGCCCTGCGATTACTCAGTCCTTGTTGAAGGATTTCCTGAGCCGCTTCTGGAAGACACCGTCAAGTCGTTCTTCGCTGAGCATTGTCCGCAGATCAAGATCGAATCGATCATCATTATCCCTTCTTTCTTCAACAAATCCATTCTAAGAAGCACTGTTCCAGGTTCTTGCATCGTGACATTAGAAACCCACCGTGATCAAGTTTCTCTGCTTAAGGAATTCAACGCAAATCGCGGATTGCTCTGTCAGGCCTTCACACGTACTCACAGCTTCAGAAACCATAAGATCTGGATCTCACGATCGCCAGATCCTCAAGACTTATTAATCGATAATTTTGGGTATTCGACTCTACAGCTTATCATTCGATACATTGCTTTTATTGTGATTATAGCTATAATGCTCCTCGCATTTATTGGTATTCAGCTCGCTCTCAGATCTTCTATCCCAAAAATGCCACTGGTATGTGCGAGTCTGATCAGCGTCTTGACCAATAAATTGCTCGTGAGGATGTGCTCGTGGCCTGTCAATATAACGAAAGCTCGAACGAATACTATTCGCGCTGCTCGATACGCATACGCTGTTGGATTCGCTCAAGTTATCAATATAGTGGGCTGCATCTTTTTCTACCATATGAAGGACCTTGATACTTCGAGGAGGAACCTGAAGGATATCTATGAAGAACTGGCAATGACAACTCTCCTTCAAACATTCGTTCCTGTCTTTTTCGTGGTGGTCAACATATCTTATCATTTCAGAGCATATCAGCGCAGTCTGATCGAGCAAGGGATCCAAGAGGACATGATCACGCTCTCACAGATAAGAAAAGCGTTCTTTAACCCAGAATTTCATATCGAAGAGTTTTATTCGGTGATTATTTCTCTTCTTGTGCTCTATGCTTTAGTTGGAAGCCAGCTGCCAATTTTATATTGGCCTGGAGCTGTTGGGATGATCTGCTATTACTGGGCGCTAAAGCGACATTTTATCTATTATACTCAAACCCCAGTCAAGTTCAGCTGCGGGCTCATCCAAAGTGTGACCCGCGTCTTATACCTCACCCCGATAATCATGATATTAGGCTTCCGCCTTTTTGCAGGAATCCATTTGCCTCAGAGCGCACAGTCGGAAGCGTTAAATTCATTGTGCTTTTATTTCGTCCTTGGAACCCTTGGTTCGATTGGACTTGGCATGCTCGTGCTCGAATACCTCGCAAAGAAAAACCATAATCAGAACGTGCCTCTCAGAGAAATCACGCATGCAGAAGCGAAGGAGCAATTCCCTCAAAATTTCAAAACCGATTATGATGTTGTAATAAATTCATTGCTTGACTTTAGGCTAGAGATACTCTCTTTCTCTTAAGTTATGTGTTTTTCGTGGCATCGAGTTTATTCAAAATTCAGGTTTAAAACAAATTTTTCATGGGATTTGTTATATTCAGCCTAATCTTCAGTGTTTTAATAAGCTGCATCGCTATATTCTCTAATTGACCAAAGAAAGAAACAAAAAAATATCGAACTTAGTCATGAATACTGATCGTAGCTCTAAGGAAATAAGTGAACTTATTTATATCTCATGTGCCCACAGCTCTCACAAGTAGAGTCTATCTTCAGGATTTGTGAAACCAGAAGAGAAAATAGTCTTATATTGTCCAGGATGTGATGGTTTCGGGAAATATTCCTTTTAAAAAAACACTCAGAAAAGTAAAAAAAAGTTGGAAATTACGTCACGAACTGCTGGCTTTTCTGGCTTAGTGTTTGAGTATTTCGTAAAATTATCTCTGTAGATCGTCTTATGTCCCAAATCCATCTTCGTTGCTATCGGCGATCTATGACCCACAACACAAAGAGCAAAAGATTAGTATTTTTTCTTAACTAAGTGTGTATTCATACCCTCGTGGTAGTTTGTTCACATTCATCATTGTACTTCTAGCTAGATCATTAAGCTGCTTGTCTTCATCAGCTATTCCCTTAAAATCCTCGCGATACGTTGTTTTAGTTCTAATTTTCAATTCTGGGATGGTAGTCGCTGTGTTTAATGGTCTATCAGTATTCAAGGCTAGGTTGCCCCAATCAACGTATGAAGACTAAATTCTTGTGATAAGCACTTTTACAGATCAAGAAACTCTTACTTTGTAAGCAGATGTCGACGCAAATGGGATTTGGAATGTTGTTACTCGCGTTGATGAGAGCTCTGGCTTCGTTGGGATTGCAATCCAGGGTTTATAATCGTTCTAGCACAATATTCAGTTCAGATCAACAAGATAATTTTACTCGGGTAGTTGTTGTGAAATCCATCGTACGACCACCATGTTTTGTCGTAAAGAAATCATTTTTTATCATAAACTGAGGAACCGGTGTCGGCTTGATATAGTCTCTTTGGTATAGACTCGTTCCCATACTTCTATAATGTGGTTTGAGCTCGATTCTGTCTCGAGGGAATTCGAAGAAAGGTTTATAATGTTTGAGTCTTTCTTTCTATTGATAAAATAACTTCTCAAAGGATAATTTCAACGTGCTGTTACCTTCACGATTGGGTCTGTTTCGACGATCATATCTGAGGTGATTTCGCGTATTCTAATTATCATCGAGATAAAAGAGTTATCGCTGTTTTGTTGAAAATAGAGTACTTGTGGGTCTTGGCAAGCCTCTCTACAGGGGATGTTCTGAAATTTGGCTGTGAAGTTGAGGGGCGCAGAGCGATTTCTCGGCCATAAATCGTGTCAATAGGGCCATTTCCACCCTCTTTTGTGTAGAGGGTCATTTTATCAATAGGTTTGCCTCTTATATTTGAGGCAACGAGTCGTCGATTGGACTTGTAGCGTGGGGTCTGAGAGCTCATTGGCTTAGTATGCGTTGAGTATAGGAATAATTTTTCGTGAATTACGAATATAATTTCAGAATCCAAGCTTTCATATCCGCAATAAAATCATGAAATCTCTAAGTTTTTTTTTGGTTTTTTTTGTGGAAAATAGAAGATTCTTCATTTGCAACTTGGAACTATTGATATTATGACGAAAATGATTTTTCAAATTTCTAGAGGGAGAGAAAGAGGAGCTTAGAACAAAGCGGTATGAAAAAGGAGAGAATAATAATTCAGGAATACTGAGGGGGAGCTCTAATCAGCAAGTCGAATACTTGATTGCTAGCCGAGAGAATGAAATGGGCTGGAATGATGATAGGAAGTGATGACAATAGATGGCCTTTAGAATAGCTGTTGTGTATAATAGTATGGCGATTTCTGGGCTATTTTAAGTTTTTCTGGAAAACATTCGCTCCTTAGCCGTTGAAAAGTTTCTTAAAGTATCATGGGCTCTTCGAATGTACTCTTCTTCAATATTTCGTCAGAGTTTGCTTGTCCACAATTATTCAAACCTCTCATCTCAGGCATACTTGAAATGCACCCTGATCACCATTTCGGTCCTGCAAAATATTTAATCTCGTTCAACCGTGCTTTAGTGGTTTCCACTATGATTGTCAATCTTAAATTTCAAAAAACCACTTCTCTCGATGATTTCTTTCTCAACAACCCAATCATATTTTAGCAGTTGTGAAATTAGATCCTGAGAAACATCTATTTTCGCTGCTACATTCGTATTAATCACACGTAGAATCCTCTCCTCTAACAACTGCTGTAATAATTTTGCACAGATAAATTCCTTTGCTCCATAATATTAGGAATCACAAAATCTCTAAATAAAGAGAAATTAATTCCTTTCAGTCAATTGTAGAGAATTAAAACTCTATAAAACGGGACTGGATGCAGCCATAAGAGCTCAATCAACTCAAGTTCAGAAGCTCACGTCAGCATCATACTGCTATGCTTTAATAGTTTTCCACGCATTTAACAATCCATACATATATATATTGATCGACGCTATTGCAAACTGACCATTCATGTGATTTATATCTGTATTAAACTACGCACGATTCAATTTTGAATTCGCAAATAAAAATTCTTGCACTAGCACAGCAGAGCCGCAGGAAATAACACAATGTCCTTTGACCCATCATTGACAAAGGCTAGTTCTCTCTCACCTCGTGTTTCATCGTTTAGCGCATTTTCAATAAAAACCGTAAAACTCACAACTCCAAGGCAATTCACCACACAATCCTCAGATTTCACCGTCAATACGGCAAGAAAAAACGCTTCCACTGATCAGGAAGCACTCCAAAAATCGCCTATTTCAATAAATAACCCTTCGATCCATTCGAAAAACATTCGTTCTCAACAACCAGAAGATTTAATTACAGGCATCTCAGATTTCTTTGATACCAAACAAGTTGCAGAAGCTCTCAAAGCTGCAACATCAGTCAAAGATAAGGTCCATGTTATCGATTTAATTACTCTTCGAAGAGAAGAAGTTCGTAAACTCGAAGTGAATATGCAATTTCAAAAATATAAGCCACTATTCTTGAGATATCGCACCGATTTCAAGAGGCGTCAGAGACGGAAGAAGAGAAATTTTGGAGAACTTTCAACCTTAAGCTCGGAAGTTTCTTCTCCTACAGGTCCTACAGGTAGTAGTCCAGCATTGCTACAGTTATCTCAGCAAAATTCGTCACCGACTAACAAAGCGTCATCACCTACTAACAAAACTTCATTGTTTTACCTGCAGTCGATAGCCAAAGAAAAGTCACCAGAGACCTCAAACGACGAATATGAGTTGAAGAATCAGGTGACGTCGATGATTAAATCGCCGTCTCCAAACAAAATTCAGAAACAAAGAGTCTCTAGCTTTCAGTCTGCTCTTAAACAGGGGTTGGAGCATCCGTTGCAGGTGCAACAAATGAGAAAATTACAGAAATATAAGCCAGTTATGTATGAAGAGTCTCCGAGGTCTAAGCTCCTCCAACTGCTTCCGAAAGAGATTGTGCTAAAGAAACAGAGACGAAACACAGAGGAGGTCCAGCTTTCTGCTCTTAATTTTTTGAAAGAAAGAGAAGAAAAACGCAAGAAAGCACTGAAATCATATGCCGAGGCGTACTCAAATAGTCAAATAAACGAGCAGAAGATTGCGTTGGTTTCAGGAGTCATGGAAGCGAGTCTTTATAATTTTCTCTTAAAAAATCAAGATGAAGAAGCCGCAAAGGAGTTGGTGCTAAACCCAGAGGTCAGTGTGAAGGGCCATATCAAAGCAATTGAAGATAAAGTCGGAAATAAGTTTCTCTACCATCAGAAAGCGATGAAAAAGCAAAGTTTCACCTTCACTTCAGATAGAGACTCTACTGAGAAGCAAGAAACGTCAAATGACTATCACAATAGGGCTAAAGTAAACGTGGGAAACAGAAACAGTTATATGATCGAGAAAGCTGGAGATTCAGAAAAATATGTGAAAACGGAGAAGTCGCTACGCACAGGAACAGCCAGTAATCTATCCATTCAAAGATCGAAAGTGTTAATAAGTAGAGAGGGACAATCGAGTAGTGCAAGGAATCACTTACCAAAAGAAGAAATGTATCATAAACTACTACATCTCTTTAACATAGTAAATGAATTTTTTAAATAGGCAATCAAAGCATTACATCAAAAAGAGATTTATGGACGATGACTCATTGATATCTAACACAGAGTCAAAATTGGATACGCTTTATCGAGTTTCTACGGAACTAAAAGATAGCATTAAACTAACGGACAGACGGATACTAACCGCGAGAACTAAGGAAGACAAAGCCAACCTTGAGCAAGTCGAGTCTGAGAAAAAGGAAAAGCTGAAGAATTATCTGAGGTAAAAAATATCACTCTGACTTTAGCGAATTAATAATTCAATTTTGTTGTAGGGAAATTGTTATTCTCAATAATAGGAAGATAGATCATTAACTAAACAAAGAGGATTTAAATAGTGTGTTAATAGTGTACTACCTGCTCACTTTATGACATAGGATCAACTTAAATTTATCGTTTAATGCACAAAAAGGTGCTTATTTATTTATTTTTTTAAAGAAATCATTGAGAAGAACATAAAGAAATAAAGGTGCTTGTAAAAAAATGAGTGTGACGAAAAAACATAATTACTGGTATTTCCTTCCTTCAAAATTTAGGGTTACATAGTTGAATAGTTGCTAGTTTCTAACCTACTGGAAGATTTTCTTTTGCAAAGTTCTCTCATGCAAGGCGGAAGGAGAGTCATCCGCGATCTGTAGCATAATTTGTTCAAAATTTTCATATGATATCTTGAAAAAAAACAATGTAAAGCTCTTTGCGTAATGGATGGAAGGTTACCCCTCTTTCATCTCTATCTGGATTCATTTCGAGCATCATTTCCTTCAGTCGTCTTTCAGAAAGCTCCAAATCATTTGAAAAAATAGTTTTGACTTCGCTGATATCTAAGTATCCGTCTCCATTCTTTATTATATAAAACAGATAACACTCAACCCATCGGCAGTAGTTGCTTTACCTTGTCTAATAAATCAAACAGCGCTTTTAAACGTTCTTTCGTAAGTAGAGCCTTTCTGCTTATTGTTGATGTAACGAACTCTGATTTATTCAAGAAAATTTAGCTTGTTGGAATGAGATTTTCAAAAAAATTACCTGAATAGTCTATGACACCATTTCCGTTGGTATCAACTTGCTTTATTATTTCGGCGAGCTCTGCGTCTGTGTATCCGAACTTCCCAGCGGCTGAAAATCCTGTGTAGAATTCAAAACTATTAGATGGATTATCATTTCCGTATAATTACCCCTTCGAAGTTCTTCATAAGACAACACTCCATTACCATCAATATCCAGCTCTTGAAACACGGTTAGAAACTCGTCTCTTTCTTGTTTTTGTGAGAAAAATGTTGAAAGATAGACCCAAAAGGCCTCAGGAAGTTTCTGCTCAACCTAGAGCATACATCGTTCATGATTGATATTAAAGTCTAACCATGTCATTGCTACCTTATAAGATCGCAAACGAGCAAGAGCATCTCCAATTAAAGGTTCTTCGTTAATGCTATCCTTCTCCACCTTTGTTATCCATGGATCTTTCAACGCTTCTGCTGCAGTCGGCCGTTTGGTATAGTCAAGAGTCATCAACCGCTGTACAAATCTTTTTGCCTCATCGGAGATATACATCCAATCGTCTCCCTGGAATGAACAGCTCCCCTTCAAAATTTGGTTGCTGATTGCTTGAGTCGTTTTCCCGTTGAAAGGCATTTGCCCTGACAAGATTATATAAAGAATCACACCACACGCCCAAATATCGCATTTATGGTCATAACTCTCTTTTATCATCTCCGGAGCCATGAACATAAGCTGGCAGCAATAAAAAAAACATGAATATTTGACAATGCCTATAATCCATACCGTTCCTATTGGCTTTTCAAATAAGTTTCCAGGTTCTAGGTGCATCGAAACACCAAAATCTACAATTTTTACGACATACTTTTCTCCGTAGGCATCGAACAAGATATTCGCTGGCTTGAGATCTCTAGATTATAGCATTATAAATATCATTTTCAGCAATAAGATTGCTGTTACCTATGAACTATGGATTTTTTCTGATAGTAACAAACAGCTGAGAGAATCTGCTTCATGATATCAGCCGCTTTCCTCTCATTGAAATTCTTTATTTGCGTGATCTTTTTCAAGAGCTCTCCGCCTTGATACAGCTCGCACACTATGTACATATTTTCCGGTGTATCATAGTACTCATAGACCCTCATGATGTTAGGATGGTCCTAACCACTATTACTAGCCAATTACAATTGCAAAATTTACCAATGTTCTCAGAATCTCAATTTCTTTCATTAATTCATGCTTCTCCTGTTGGTTCATTGCACTTTTATTGATTATCTTGACAGCTCGATGAACCAGGGATTTCTTATGTTGAGCTTCGATGACCTCTCCGAAAGAACCTGAGAAAAACCAAAGGTTAGAGATTAAACTATTCATTTCTAAAACACAAAAAATTCAGCAATGATTGAATGGTACCTTGTCCAATTGTTCTTATTCGAAGGTACTCGTCATCAAAGTTCTGCTCCTTCTTGCCAATCATATCATACACGCTGTATCTTTTATCTACCATAATTTAAGACAAAGTTCATGGGTGTTGAAAATTTACTCCTCTGAGCCTCAGTTTGCTCTTGGAGCGCAAGAAATTCTTTTCCTAAGTAACCACCTGAGCCGAGGCACTTTCCTTGACAGCAACCCATTGTATTTTGGCGGATTTATTCGCAAAATGAGTACCTAATTATAGACTAAGTACTCAAGAGTACAATCTTATATTAAATTTTATTTCAAGAACTCTTAGGCGAATAGTTTATTGATTTGATTTGTTGATATGAGTCTCTTATCCGGTAATTTTATTACTCCGAAACTGATTTCAATTGTATATTATTTCACGCTTATATGAATCTTAAGATATTGAGCACTTCAATATTAAGGCTTAATTTCCTTGGTATTCCAGCCGTGCTTTTTCGCAAAGTTCTCACAGTTAACCACAACACGGAATTTAGGTTTTCCTTTGGCTAATAGTTCATACGCCTTTGGGAATTCTTCAAATTCGAAGGTCTCAATGACAGGCAACACGTTGTGTTTGGCGGAGAATTCCAACATCTCCTCGTGGTCTTTTCGACCGCCGATGGTTGATCCCACGATGGTGATCTCATTCATAAGTAAATGCAGAACATTCAGCTTTGGAGTTTCTGCCAAAGGTGGAGTTCCAGCGAGGATAAATACTCCTTTAGGAGTAGGCAGCATGGTCCAAGAATCATAAAGTTTTGAATCACCAGTTGATGTCGTGTTCAAAACAACATCATATTGCATGAAGTGGCTCGCGAGCTCGCTTGGGTCGGTGGAGCTGACGACGGCCTCGGCGCCGAGTTTTTTAATCAACTCCTCCTTGTCCTTTGAGCTTGTGAAAGCAGTAACTTTGCAGCCCAATTTGACAGCATATTGGACAGCGAGATGTCCAAGGCCACCAATGCCGATGATAGCTACCTTCTGGCCTGGTTTCGTGTATTTCTTCAGAGGAGTGAAGACAGTGACACCAGCGCACATGAGCGGAGCGGCTTTATCGCTAGGAAGCGCTTCAGGGATCTTGTAAACGTTGGTATCAGGCTGGATCATTCTGGTTGCGTAGCCTCCAAAGTGGAATGGATAAAGGTATCGGTCAATGTCTGAGGTGACATGGCAGAGCTGCTCGCTGCCAGATTTGCAGTTAGGGCATGTTTCACAGCACTGGCGTTGCGCACCATAGCCGACTCGATCTCCGACCTTCACTTTCTTAACGTCTGGGCCGACGTAACTGACAATACCAATGACTTCTTGACCGGGAATGATAGGATATGGCGTAAATCCCCATTCTAAGCTTGCATGATGAATGTCAGTGTGGCAAAGCCCAGTGTGAGTGATATCGACGATAACGCTGTTTGGTGCGATCGTAGGGAATTTGAAAGGGTAAGGAACAAGAGGGCCTTTCGAGCCGATGAACGCCCAACCAAGAGCGTCAGCTTCTTTCTCATCTCTACAATATTTGTAAAGGCTATGGTAGTACTGGCTGGCAATGGATTTGAAAGCTGTGCCTGCGAATTGGCCTAAGAAGCAGCCGAGCTCGTCCTCAATACGGAGGATTTGGTTGTATTTAGCGAGACGCTCAGATCGGCAGGTGGCGCCAGTTTTGATTTGGCCCGTGCCGAGTCCCACAACCAAATCAGCGATGAAAGTGTCTTCGGTTTCTCCTGAACGATGGCTCACCATGACACCGAATCCGCCCTCTACAGCGAGATTGCTGGCTTCAATTGCTTCGGTAAGCGTACCGATTTGGTTAACCTTGAGGAGCAGTGCGTTGCAAGCTTTCTTCTCGATTGCTGTCTTGACTCTCGTTGGATTGGTTACCAGAAGATCATCTCCAACGATTTGAACCTTGTTTCCGATCTGCTTTGTCAGCTCAGCATAAGACTCCCAGTCATCTTGGTCAAAAGGATCTTCGATCGAGACAATAGGGAATTTAGCCACGAGGTCTTTGTAATAGTTGATAAGTTCTGCAGGAGAAATTTTCTTTGATCCATCATTGTTAGGATTCTTGAAATCAAAGTCGTATTTTCCGTCTTTGGTGTATAATTCAGAAGCTGCGACGTCCATTCCGATCTCAACTTTTCCTTTATGGCCTTTATTGAAAAATAATTACATTGAAGTCACCATAATATCTAATTTACCTGATTTCTCAATAGCTTGCATAATGAGTTCAAGACCTTCTTCAGCGGATTTGATATCTGGGGCAAAACCTCCTTCGTCTCCGACGTTAGTTGCGTTAAGACCGTACTTGCCTTTCAAGATCTAGTTAGAGGATTTCGTAAGTTTTTTCTAAGGAATAAAATTTATAATTTACGGCCTTAAGGTGCTGGTAGACTTCAGCACCCATAGTCATGGCTTCTCTGAACGTCTTGGCTCCAGTAGGAAGAATCATAAGCTCTTGGAAGGCGAGCGAGTTTCCAGCATGCTTGCCTCCGTTGATGATATTGAAAGCTGGCACAGGAAGAACATAGCTTGGTCTGTGTCTTCCAGCTAATCCAGCTACATAAGCGTAAAGAGGTTGGCCAGCTTCAGCAGCGCCAGCGCGAGCAACAGCAAGAGAAACAGCAAGGATGGCGTTGGCTCCAAGCTTTGATTTGGACCAGCCATACTGATTCTTTGTGCCATCGAGAACTTGGACCATAAGGTCATCAATTTCTTTCTGATTAGTGACGCTTTTGCCAAGGAGTGCTGGTTTTATGATGGTGTTCACGTTGTTCACCGCCTTTAGCACTCCTTTGCCGAGTAATCGTGATTTATCGTCGTCTCTGAGCTCAACTGCTTCATAGATGCCGGTACTTGCTCCGCTGGGCACACCTGCTCGGAAAGTGCCCTTCTCGGTCTTTAGAGACACTTCCACGGTTGGAAATCCTCGAGAATCGAAAATTTCTAAGGCTTTGATATCTAGGATAGACATTGGATCTTTGGGTGTTTTTTGTTAAAACAATTATAAATTTTTGTCGATTAAAAAGAATTTACGATGAGAATTAGCTCTGGGGTTAATTCCAGGGTAAATGACTAGTTTACTCTTCTTTTTTTTTTTCAAGTCTCAAGAAAAATTGCTTTATGTTAAGGATCCAACAAGAAGAAAACAGAGACAGCCAATGAGATGTAATTTGCGCGATTATTCTAAAAATGATTTGTGAAATCGTGTCTCCTATCAACTCCACCTTAATTATATATTCCAGAACTTCAACTCAAAATGCGAAATAAATTTTTAGTTTTCTGAACATCTAAGAGTGATAAAGTGAGAGTAATAGGCTCACAAAGGTCTCTCATACAAGGTTATTCATCCCCTCATTTTAGAAAACATTGAACCTTGAAAAACTTATTAAAAAAATCAAATCAGAATTTTCTGGGCCTTTGTCCTCGTAAGTGCATAGGTCGTTGAAACTATTCCACTTAAAGCTACAAAAACTCTTAATAATAGGTTGCCTTTATTTAGGAAAGAGGGCCATCAATTCTTTTCACACGATAGTTTGGTAAATCTTAAATACGGTTGTCGGTCCTTACGAAATCAACTTTAAAAGATTTAATTGTTAACTGATGACAGACTGGAAAGGACGTATTACAACTGGGGTCATAGCTGTGCCTCTCATTATCCTGGTCATGCACATCCGCATCGCCGCCATCATCACTTTTCATGGTAACTTGCTTTACATTTTCTGAATGACCTAACCCCTCCATCTCCAGTTGCGTTGTTTTTAGCAAATAAAGAATACCAGCAAATGGTACTCAATATCCTCAAAATGCACTCTGGAGAGTCAGAACATTCGTATTTGGACCAAATGAACCGATCTAAGGTACCACCTTTCTACTCTCTGAACTTTCGGCGGCAATACAATTCAAATTCTATAGTTAGCCCTGATACCGAACCATCTTTTCGGCATTGTAGCAGCAATTACAGGGAAAGAAGAGTACATGATTATCAGCTTTATGGTAAAAGCAATGCTAGTTTATAAGTGTTAACACATCTTTCAGATTTCTGTGCTTTTGCAATTCCTTCTCAGAATAAAAGACTTCATTGGCTACTACAACGTCTTAGTTCAAAAGTAAGCTCCGAACCCTAATTGCTCGCCCTCACTTTTATTCAGTAAGGAATTCCTCAGCAAGGATCCTACTCTCGATAGAAAGATCATTCTGCTTACTTTCCTGCAAACTTGCGGAGATATTCTCGGTAAATTTAAGCTCAAATCAGGCGATTCATAGGAATATAGGCATGATCCTTTACCACCTTCCATTTACTTTTGGAATGTTGATGTTTATGGAGGAAGAGTACAAAGAGATAATTGAAAAATATTCCTTATTTAATTTGTAACCAAAAAAAAAAGGAATGGAAATGGCTTGAGATACACCTTTTTCTGGATCCTGTGTGCTTTCCAAGCAGATAACGGAGCTTTGTGGGTTGGATCATTGATCGGTCATACTCCATTCGTCCATTCAATCTCTCCTAAGAAGACTTGGGAAGGAGTTTGCGGCGCCGTTTTCGTTTCGTAAGCTTTTTTCTCCTTGAAAATTCCTAAAAATTTATCCACTAGCGTTGTCACGGCTCTGATTTTGTCAAAATTCAGTAATCATACTGGGCTCCACCTTTCTAAACATTTTTTTGATGATATACAGCTTGGCTTTCCTTTGTTCCGACCTTCGCGCCAAAGCACTATTTAATCCTCGCTTTATTGGTAAAAGATTTTTTCTCAGGAAATAATTAAAGGCGATTTTTTCTGTTAATAGTCGGCAATAGCCAGCATCATTGGAGATCTTCTTGAATCGTTCATCAAGAGAGCTGCAAATATGAAAGACTCAGGAACGCTTTTCCCTGGTCATGGAGGAATCCTAGATAGAGTAACTATTGTTAATTATTTTGGAAAACCCCTAAACGCATCTTTTTCATAGTTGGACTCCATCGTCGCCTGCGCCCCTGTGTTCTATTTTTACATTAAAGTCGTTATTGGCTTTGCAGAGAAAGCTCTCTAAATGAAGAGCCCTGAGATCAGCCTGCTTAAAAAAAAAGAAAGAAGATGATGGGGATATCAAGTGCTTATTAGTTAGTGAGGAAGAAATAAATCTCTAGTTTCGTGTATTCTCTCTATTGTTGAATGAGGCATTCCATAAATGCATAATCGCGATGATTCTTGTTATTTCCACATCGTTTAGGATAGAAACTTGGACCTAGCAGAAACGATAAATTCACTAATTATTGTTTATCAGCCCTTTTCCCCCTTCTTCTTCTGAAAATCATCCATATTTTTGCAAACGAATGAGGAAGTCACAGAAGTTAGTATCAACAAGTTTGAGCAGAGATTTTCTCTTTTGTTGAAGCATCAATATCCTGAATTAATAGACAAAGCTCTTTCTAGCCGAATGTACAGACTTTTACATGATGTTTTTTGAACCACGGCTCTAGGTATTAATGCTTTTCGTTCTAACCAAAAAAGAATTAACGTTGAAATCTCTGTGTTTGGTGAGCTTGTTCAATGCTACTATTTTGTCCACACGCTACTAATTTCACGGTATTATACAATTTTTTGTTCAAAATTTCCACTATCACATCAGAAAAACTACAACTTAGATATCCACTAAAATACTATAATAATAGAGCTCGGTTTGGCTCTTAACTAGCAATTATTTAAAAATTCTGCCAAAATTCAACACTTTGCAAATTAATTAACTATTCAAAAAATGGAATCAAACAATCTCCCGCCAGTTGTCGAAAAAATACTAGCATATGATGAGAGTCTATACGACCTCATGTGCTCACTCATTAGCTTCAATTTCAAGGCTGAGAACGAGAGTTTCAACAAATTCTTTCTCAACGAGTGCCTCACCCAAGGCGAAACACTCGAAATCATATACAATTCTAACAACGAGAAAATGGGTCTGATCCTCTACATGATCATCGAAACGCTGCTCATCTTCGCAGCCGATTCTTCCCAAGAAAACGCAGAACTCCTTTACCTTGACAGCACGCTCTGCTTCAATATTCTCAATGTATTTCAAATCCTCGAAAAACGCGTCTCTTCCTCTCAAGAGCTCATGGGAGACTCCGACAAGAAGAGCCTAATCAAATCCCTTCTCGCAAGAATCAAGTTAATGAGAGCATACGATCGCAAAGAGTTCTTTCTACTTTTGAAAGCAACTCCATTCTTCTTATCCTCCAATCACAAGATCAAAATCGTTTTTATTGACTCAATTAACGCGTTTCAGCTGTTTGAGGAGAAGCTGCCTTCTTTCGATGCCGCATCTGAGAAAAAGAATAAAAAGAGAAACTCGATTGGAAAAAAGGCTCCAAATCTCAGCCGAGATTGCGCGTTCAAGATGCATGAATATCTGCTTGACATCAACCGCGCCTCGAATGCTGTCAAAGTATTTTTCAAGCGAGAACCGTTTAAAATGAAAGATTCCATACTGTATAATGAGAATGAGGGGACGGTGTACATTCAAAAGCGGCTGTTCGCGAATCTCACGAATAGAAACCTAAATACCGCGAAGATAGCCATATTGAACCAGGAGCTCATCAGTGACTACACGTTTGATTTTATAAACACTCTGCTCATTAAACAAAAGGCCGAACCAGCGCAAAGAGCCCCGAATCTATGTTTTTGTGTGAAACTATTTGAAAATGAAGCGATTGGGGTCCAGATCGTTGACTTGACAAACGGATATTATAGATTCCATGGACAAGTGATTATTAATAATTACCAAGTGAAATGATTGATTATATAATTTGAGGTTGATAATTTTTCACTTATATGTGGTTTTCTGCGAAAAAATGTATGAAAATCTTAGAAATATATTCATTCATCTTTTACCATTTCAGGGTTTAATCTCGGAAAAAAGGGAAAGGCTGTTTGTGTATAGACTTTGAAGCGTGACACTTTCAAAAAATATACGTTTGTTTCATTACAGAATTGAATAAATATATATTTACTTCCCATTGAAGAAGTGCCAAAAATGTACTTTTAATGAGGAAATATTTAGTTTACTTGTAAGACAAAACAAAAAAATGTTAAAAAAAGATTAAGAGGTCCTTTTGGTTTCGAGAAGCTGCTTATCCATATCCGTTTCCTTCAAAGCCGTCATAAATTTAAATATTGAGCATTATATGAGGCAAAGAGGAAGCTGCAAGTTCTCTGAGTCTTAAATTCTCTTTGTTATATTCTCTGAGATCGTCAGCATAGCTCGCTTGGATCAAATAATCAACCATATGCTTTAATTCTGTGTCTTCCCTTTCTCCATTCCATTCAAGGATGGGGATACCGTTTTCTAACTGCAATCCAAAGGAATGCACGAGATTATCAACGATAACCATATTCTTCAAATCCCGGTTCTTGATGATCCTTAAATCCTTGATTGCATAGCCATTCTTCGTCTCGAGGCAGTAGGATCGATCGAGAATATAAGTGATATGCGCTTCAGGATCCAAAATTTCGATAATTGCTTCCGCATAGTGTTTCATTGAAGCAGTGAAAACTATTATTTCATAGTACGATTTCAACTGACTAATAAATTGTTGAGCATAAGGTCTTATTTTAAACGGGATCTAAAGAAAAACGGTATATAAGATGAGGCTGCGAGAATTTTCCTTTACCTGGAAAACCTGACCGTCTTTCTTAGCCAAAGCCATCTTATCGTAATCGGTGGCGCCAGGGCAACTTTTGATGAGAGTCTCATCAAGATCTAACACCAGTGTTTTGAGATTAGTTGATCCTTGAAAGTTATAAGCATCAGAAATGAAGGTAAGAACTTTTTCTTACTTGATCGGTAACTTGGTACTGGATCTCCGAGACTGATCTGTTTTGATTCCAGGAACTTCTCAGAAGGGCCTCGAAGGAACTGGGTTGAGTAGATCAGTCCGCTGTGGACAAGCAAAAGGTGCTTTTTGAAAACTTCCTTGTCGATGTTAGGTGAGAAAATCAAATGTCTGAAGTTGAGCGGATTTTTTTTCACGGGCTTTTTCAAGAAATTCAAAGTTTTATCATCGCAATTGTCGCTCTGAGATTTTTCAATCGTTAATTCTAATTCGTCGTTCTTGCCTGGCTTTATTTTGATAGTTTTTCCGACTCTAGCCATGGGGCCCACTTGAAAACTATCGTTCGAACTCTTCTTCGGAGTGTTATCTTGAGCGACTCTGACGGTTTGAACTGGCTCAGAGAATCTGTTTTTGACCAGCTCTTTCGACAGTGAGCGACTCGATTTGGATTCGGGTGTCTGGTACGAAAATCTGTTGGAAACATCAGAAGGGCTTTCGCTATGTTTTGGGGTGAAATTTTGTTTTTCTTTGGTTTCTTGGACTCCAAGTTTTGGAAGAATTCCCTGTTCAGTGCTTGTAAGGCTAATATTGCTAGCAAGCATGGTCTTCTCAGAGGCTTTTGGTGTTCGGTTTGAATTCGGAGATTCGTGTTTCGGAGTCAAGAACCCTTTTCTCAGGTGCACGAGTGGTCTCAGATTCTCATCTCTGAGCTGCTTTAGTTTGACGTTTGTGTTTGCTCTTTGAAAGAACCTTTTTTGGGTGGAATTTTTCGGAGTTTTTACATCTGCTGTTGTATTTAGAGCTTGGCCAGACTCATAAGTGACGGAATTCAACGTTGTTTGCCGCTCTCCGTTGTCGCTAGTGTATTTAAATTGTGATTCGGTACGGTGGTGGTTATTGAGGAGGCGGATAAACTTTGTTTTCGGGGAGAGAGATCCATCTGAACTCTTGTCTTTCAGCAAAAGTTGATCGGAAGAATGCTGCATTTTAGGTGCTATTCCTCTGACCTGCGAGGTGTTGAAGGATCTCGTTGAGTTAGCCACAGGCGTGCCTCGCTTGGCAGAAGGATTTAGGATATCTGCCAAATTTTTTCTTGCCGGCTGTTGCATTAATGTTTAATATAGAGACCTTTTAAATGTGTGTTTATTTTATTTGAGAGTTTCTAATTATTAATTTTCTGTCTCAGGCACTTAAATTGTGGAATTTTATTAATAAAATCGCGCTAATTTAGCGTCGTTGCTCATGCATTCTGATGAGGTCCAAAATGCTTTTTGTAAAGGAAATAAAGATCGAATGCACAAATTCAAATGATAAGCAATTTCGTTATCTTTCTCCCAAATCAGCAAAATTTGAGTTATCTGATTAAATTTTATGATATTGCATTTTTTCTCATAAATTTTTTGGGAGAGCACGAATCGAATCGATAAGTAAGTACAGATTATGTCATTTGATTGGAAACAAAGGAGTTTGAGCCGCCATGCATCTTGGCAGGCTTTTAAATTGAGCAAAAGGTATATTTAATTATTTATTGATCCTCGAATTGAGGTCTGAGATTATTGTATTATTATTCAGGGCAAATTCTATTTAAAATTGATTTCAGAAATACAAATTTTATCGAGGCCTCTTAGGAAGCTATATTAGACTCCTGAAGTACAGCAGACATATAAAAACGAAGATAGAGCACAGTGTTTTACATGTAATGATCATAAATTCTGTATAAAATTGATGGCTCATTCTGTAAATATAATATTGGTGATGCTTCTTGGTTTTGAAGGTTTCTACTCTCAAATTTGCCCAAAGCACTGGATATATTTCCGTAGAAACATTTGTGAATATTTCTACAATTCTAATTATTGAAAGGCTTATCTTCTCGTAAGAAAACTTAAACCCTGTGAAATAATCTGTGTTAATTGTTCATTATGTCTCAATGCCTGTCAATAAATGGCTCAAGTCTCCAAAATTGTTGTTGTCGATCATAGCAATGCTACCGCGTCTGAAGAAGTAGTACCCCCAGCTAACTTTAATTTTGTTTAATAACCGATGAGATCTTTGAAATCAACTAACTATGATACTGTAGTGTAGCAACCTATCGAAATCATATTGAACTTCGATATTCTGATAGATTTTTTTTTTTGAGTTCTAATCATTCCAATAGAAATTTTGCATTTCCAGAGAAATTTTAACTAAGTTTCTGAGAAGGACCAAAAAATGAGAAAAAACCCGAGCAGAGTCTCTTATACAGAATATCGCGGACTGCTACACAAAACTCCAAAGGTCGTAATATGGCTAAAATCTACTTCAGAATTTTCTTCTCCTGCTCTCGCTGCTTCAAACGAAAAGAGGCTAACCTTGATGATCCTTTCAAGAAGGTTGATGCTAATTTTATTTTAGATTCTCCCATTTTTTTTTCTGAAGTCCACTTTTCTGAATAAATAAAGAAAACTTATTGTTGTCCCTTTAGCATAGCTTATAAGATGGCTTCTTTGCTCTATTTGACTATCATGTAGTTTACCGTTTCTCACAATTGGGACGAAATTAGATAAGTTCCAAAAGTTATACTGAACTTGATTTTAATCTTGCTCTCGAACAGTAAAAGTCAGTTTCGAACTTTAGATGATAGTTCTAGCAACTTTCGACTGAAGCAATCATTTCAGAGAGGTATGTCTGAGAGCAGAGTGAATTCATAAGAACCTACCAAATTTGGATTCAACCCAGAAACTACATACTAACTTCTTCTTGTCTCTACTGATCCGAAATTTAGAGGAAAAAAGCTCGGAAAAGTTTGATAACACAGTTTCCTTTCAAGCACTACTTAAAACATTCCTTGGCCTACTTCGTTTAATGTTTTTCTGGGTAGTCCTCGCATCAGAAATATGAAATTTTGATGAAACAGCTGTTAGATGTGAAGGTAAGCAGAAAACAAATTGGATCGGCTTATGTTATCCATTTTCGTGAAAAAATTGGTTCTCATCCAAACATTTGCTCTGAAAAAAAACTATGATCACCCTTGATTATATTGCTATAGTCATAATATTAGCTGATGTATTGAGAAACTTCCTGTTTCAAATTATTGGCAAAAAGCTCTGTGAGTTCAGACAATAGTTCACCATCACAGAAAAATTGATGAATGATTTAGACCTCACTCTTTTTTAATATGACTCCAACGTGGTCACTAACTTTGGTCCTTGGAAATAAACTGCAAATATTGGAGAATCCATTAGCTAGCGGAAATAAATATCGCTATATGAATTCATTTCTCTATTCCGTCCACATTTTCTATCGCTCGTTAAAAATCTAAACCTATATGTTGTTGGATGGACTATGAAAACTAAATGTGTCAATCGAATTCATAATCTCACCCTACTCCAACTCCAGTTTCTTCTTAATTAGCACTCGGATTTTTTTGGTTATAAACGTGGCTATTGAAGCTTATATAACATATATGTCTATATATATATAATCATGTGTGTAAGAAACAAATTAAAGTTAACATTGAATAGTTAATTTTACTCAAAAAAAAGAAATGGCACAAAGAAATCAGAAAAACCTGTAAACAGTGTCCACCTTCACTAACAAACAAAAAAAAACACGCTTACATTAAGCACATGTTCTAAACAAATCATATTTTAATGAATTAATTAATTCTTATTATATAGGTTTCCATCAGCATTTATAAAGAGTCCCGCCTCCTCAGTAATATTTAAGAAATCAATGAGAGTCTCTCCTTTTGATTTCCATCAGATATAACTTTTGGCAAATACTTAATTCGCCGACTTTGACTCGAGGTGCTCGAAAACTGCCAAACGCGAAATTCTATTCGCTTCGAGGTTTAAATTTCTATGTAAGAAATCTTCAATTGGTTGATCTGAACTCTTAACGATAAAAGAGTCTGCCATCATGGTCAAGAGCTGAGTGTAATGTATCTTGACCGGCTTGATCTCGCCTCTTCTTTCGTTATGCAGGAACTGGCATCTAGGGCCGTACTGACAGAACATTTGGTCATGGTAGTGTTTGCATCGAATTGTTTTGAAAGTAGATGAAGCATTGTGTCTTGGCTTCAGTTCCTCATAGCCGTGGGCAAAGGAACATTTTTCGCCAAGAGGGCAAGGCTCACCAAGTATGTAATTTTTACAGAGCTAAACAAAATGTTAGAAGCTGTGAAAAATATTGAAAATTTACCTCAGTTTTCTTTTTCAATTGGAAGTTCTTCCTTCTGTTCGCAATGATTTTCTGGCGCCGAGTTGGTGCAATGATAGACTGAACCTGCTTCAATGGGTTCAGGTGCTCAACTCCGGGAGTAAGTGATCTCGGCACGCATAGGTAAGGGGCTTCTACAATAGCGCTCATAGTAAAAGGTTGTAAGTGTAACTAGTTGAGATAGGAGCTCTAAATTTTTTAACAAATTTGCTATTTTTATAAGGAAGCCAAGAGCTTAAGTAGACTCGATCAAGCTGCTTAGACAGTAAAATAGACTACCTTAGATGTTTTGGATATTCAGTAAGAACTGAGCTGTCTCAGCAGAGAATTTACTTAATTCTATCTGGGCGGGTATTTTCATACAGTATTCGTTGGTTAATTTTTATGTGTGATCAATTTGATCAGAACGAATCAAATTCGAATTTTTCGATAAGAGTTATGGTAGTAAGAGTGAATAGTCGAACTTGACGAAACCGATAAAAGGAAAAATCGTAAATTCGTTCCGAATAATTTATTGGATTCCTTATTTCTCGATATTCGCAGAAACTTCTCGTCAGAAGCTTCCACTCAGTTGGAACAAGCATCATAGTGTTTCGGGTTTATTAATAATGAGTGTTCTATATGTTCGAAGAAATCTTCTCGACTTGTTTCGAGATAAAATTATAATATTGAACAAGAGCACTTTGCAGTCTATGGCTAAAGAGAGTTTTTAAACTCAACAGATAAGTAGTAGTAGGAGATGAGGGTAGTCATTCTTGTGAGAGAATTTGTTGTGAGGTTGGGTTCTTGTGAGGAGTGGTAAAATTTCTCCTCCATCTTGCAGGTTATTGTTACTTGCTACTACAATAATGTGTGAAATGAAACAAGATGGAAGGGAGCATCAATTCCTCAGTTGGTTATTTAGCGATGAACTGGTCCAGTTGACAAAGAAGGTCTATTAACTAGAAGAATTGGATTGACACCAAAAACATAAATAATGTATTTAAAAGTTCAGGAAACGAAATCATTTCGATTTTCCTCGACATTAATGAGCTTCGAGAAAAAGATATTTAAATTTTGCAACGATGATTCGCTTTTTTCCTGGGACCTAACAGAAACAACACAAAGAGATTATGAGGGATATTTGCTGAGTTGCTCAAATTTCTCTCATATTGAGATAGGTTAAATGGCAATAATCTCTGTAATCAGCTCTGTAATTTCATAGCAAAATAGAAGATCGATTTTTCAGGTCTATGTGAAGATTGGCAAAGAATATTCATCGAATTCGATCGGGAGACCTTCCATTTATCATTTTCGAAACATTCATCAATAAAAATCTTCCGAGTAGAAACTATAATATATAATGTTCTCAGGCTAGCCTAAATCAAGAACCCTTAATGACCAACGAACTTGTTAGGACGCTGGTGAGAGCAAATCACCATCGAGCAATAAATATAAGAAACCTTTTGGGCTATTTCATTAAAATCGTTGTCCTCTAGCAATACTCCCACAAAAAAAAGCTCCTCCAATTAGACTCAGCGCTGGGGTTAGGTACTGCAAGGAAATGGTGCGTCCACATGATGTTCAACTGGTTCAAATGGCGTGTATATCTTTATAGAGAAATAAACTTTATGTCGGGTCGATTCTATTAGAGTCATCACTGTTAGTGACCTTTTGAGGAGCTGATTACCTTGGCCAAGCAAGAACATAGTATCATATATTTAACAGTTTCATCGTCGGTTTAGAACAAAAAGAAGTAAAAATCTTAGAAAATCATGAATTTTCAATATATTTCTTTTGGGTAGTGGAGAATGGAGGGAAAAAAACAAGCATTTTGAAACTTTGCATTTAAGGTCTAGATGATAAGTGTCTAAAGCAGTTATATAAAAAATCATTCCACACCATATTCTGGAGACTATCAATGCAACTTAGATTTACTTCATTTGGTTCTATCCATATCTCTGTTGTTCCAACAACTCGGCTTTCACTCAAGCGAGCACAGCAAGAATCTTGCAAATACTCAATATGATTTTCAGAAGACAGCTCCTTTAAACAGAACCAAAAAATTTTTAATTAACTAAATCCCGAGTTAAATTAAAATCTGAATAATTTCAAGTAAAAAATAGGCTCAAGCTAATTCCAATGAATAAGCTTTTCCTGACCTTGTTGTTCCTATCTCTAGCGCATCTCACGGTGCAGCAGTATGGCCCTCTGGGTGCCACTCTGGCCGCTCCTGCACCTCCTGTAGCTGGTCCTAAGTCCGCTGCTCTCATAGACGCTCCTATGGTTATTATCGATGATATCGCTCCAGTGGCCGAGATCATGCCTGCTGTCCTTCAAGTCTTGCCAATCAAATATGTCGATAAAGGCTGTGTGGGTTGCAAATTTATCCTCGTGAATAGCAGCAATGTGGTCCATGTCATCGAGTATAACACCAAGCAAATCTTCAAGGTGTATCTCGCCGACTCAAGTGGATACTCAGCAAGAATCGGTTTCACAACCGCTCTAAGCTCGATCGGCTCCGTGTTTTCCGACGGAAGAAGCTCACTCTTTGTGGTTGACAGCCGCAACGCGACCTTCAACATCCTGGATATTCAATCACCAGGAACCTATGTCTCAGGAACTTTGTATTCCGGGGACTTTATCAACGTCGACTCCACCTCCCGATACCTCCACGTATTCAATTACGAAGACAAATTCGGTGCCATATGGTGCGAGACAGCCATAGTCATCAGCACAAGCGGCAAGAAGTACACAACAAGAATGTTCCTGAACTATTATGACAAAAAGACCGGCAAGAGCAAATGGAGCTTATCACGACCTCTTTATCAAACAACGACTGAGGTTCCTCTAAGCGCTGTTGGGATTAAATCGTTGATATTTGATGAGGAATTGGTTGTTTACTTCCAGTTACAATCTTTATCTGGTTCAATCTTACAACGTAGACAACATGAAAAGGTATGGAAGGCTGTTTACGACCTTGATGGATTTGAGTTCGAATCTCCAGAAGTAATTTACCGTCTCGAACCTAGTCTTCTTTTACAAGACTCAACCTACCTGATCAAAGACGTCATCGCAGTCGGTGGTACCTATGGACTGATAAGCCAGTACTATCTCGAGTTTTTAGGACCGATTATTGGAGCAGAAACTCTCGTGATACGATTGAGAGATTCTACCGCTAGCAAAGCTTTGATTCATACCTCTTATATCACTCCAAATACGGCAAACGCTCGCTATGAAGGAGCGATTCCCTTGGATGAAGACCGATTTGCCTTATTCTTTAAAAGAAAGGTAGGTTCTAGATATGACCTCTACTACAAAATAGGGTCTATCGGGCAGATAACCTCCGATTTGTCTGAGGAAAGACTGGCTGCAAAAGGAATTAACGATGTCGAGGTCTTGCACTTCGGAAATGAAATCTACATTGTGGTCCCTGTTGAGAAGGACGGTTCCACGACATATTCAGTCCTCAAGGTTAAAAGCACCATATAATAATTTCGCGTAATGACTATTGTTGTGTTTTGCGGATGCATAAAATACCTGAATATGCTAAGACAGTTATGAGATTTTATGAAAAAAAATTAGAAGATTTAAGGCTATCTATAGCTGGAAGAGACCTAATTCACAATGAAAATTAACATATGATAAAGCATTCTGACTAATCTACTAGTAATAGGGCTCCGTAGAGACGAATTTCTTGCCGCAAGTGCTTCCTTTCCAATTAATTTTAATCAGGGTAATCTTGAGGTAGAAGGATTCAACTCGGATCGAGTGATACTCGTCTTCATCATAGTTCCATCTAAATGAATGGAGTTGTTGAAAACTCGACCAGATTGGGTGAAAATTTATTATTATCGTAAGTTGTAGAGTTCAATTAAAGTGGAAGCCATGCAGAAATTAATGAATAGGAAGATTTTCATTATGAAAGAAATTAACTTTTCTAGCTACCAATATTGAACAAACAAACTGAAGGTATTCTCAATCAGTTCATCGAAAATATTAAGCCTAATCTGATTCAATGCATTCAAATTGAATAAATCATTTGAAAGAAAATATCTTAACAAGATGAGCCGCTTTGAAATGAAGATAATTACGAAAAATTAGATTTCTAATTCTGCTCAGTATTGTTAGCTTCTTGCGTTGCTTTCAGTTGCCGCTGACATATTTCATTGTACGCGTATTTGAATGAGTTTTTATAAATCGCAAAATTTTCCAATTTCCCTTTCTCTTTTAGTTTACACAGCAAAGAAAACGCTTCCGAGACTTTAAATTCATTGCCCACAATCTATTATAGCCAACAATAAATCTTTCACAAGCTCATTTTGATAGTAACTTACCCTGTATCTCTCCAAATCATGTAATTCGTCCTCTTCAAGACTCTCGACCTTGAATTTCTCTTGAAGTTTTCTTTTAAAATCCTTTTTCGAATAATCTTTGTTCCTGGTGACAGAAAGGACATAGCCTTTATTATACTTTTCTCTGTAGTAGTTCACTGATCCTTTGGCTGTTAACTTTCCGTTAATCATTATACCTAACTCATAGTGTCACATGCGCCCCTAGTGATATGTCATTACCAATTCTATTACAAAGGTTTTCTGCTTCCTTTATGAGCTGCGTAGTAATTATTATTGAGCAGAGCCTCCTCTTCTTCACTGTGAGTAAATATTTCCAAAATTTCCGTTTCGCCATTGGATCCATGCCGATCGATGGTTCATCATATACTTGTATCAATGGACAAGAAATTGAAGCTATTCCCACACTCAATAATCGCCTGTCACCAAGACTGAGGTCAGAAGCATATTTATCAGCGATTTCTCCCATCTCAACCGATTCTATGATGTAGTTGACTTCTTCCGTTAACTCAGTTCCATAGAGTCCTTTGATTCTCCCAAAAATCTCCAAATGCTCGCGAACAGTAACATACGGCCATAATGAGCTGGCTTGCGGACAAATTCCGATCTCTGGATAAATATTTTTGATATTACCACTGGTAGGCTGATTGAAAATATTTAAAGACCCTTCAGAGTGAAATGTCTGCCCAATGATCATATTAGCAATTGTCGATTTTCCTGAACGTGAGGGGCCGAGCAAGCCAAAAGTCTCGCCCACTTGGACTGAAAAACTGAGGTCATCGATAATTTTTGAGCCATTCGGGGCTGCTAGTTCGACGTTTTCAAATCTAATTGGGTCAAGAATCCGCGTATTGAACCTAACAACTGAGAAGTCCAAGTCTTGCATTACTGATCCAGAGTCAACTAATTCAAGGAGGAGAGAAATGATTAATCCCTTACAAAGTAATAAAGTTATTATTTACTTAATTTATGAGTCCCTCTGATGGGAGGAGCCATTTTCTCGACTGCATTGACTACAGGTTGGGTTTTTGGACGAGGTTGTTTTCGGTACTCCAAATACAGTCCAAGCGCCATGTAGAACACAGCCAGTCCTATCAAGTGCAGGAAATACAAAGCCTCGCTTTTGTAGACTAAATATATAAAAGGCGAATCTCTGTCTGGTGCTGCTATTAAAAAGAAACCTGATATGCAAGAAATAAGTAATTATATCATTATTTTAAAGGATCTTACTCGCTTGATAAGGGATCATCGGTCCGACAACATATCCAATGGTCTGGAAGATCCAAACCAACCAAATTTGTCCTTCATATAATGCCACGTCAATCAACACGAGAGGTATGGTATACAATACTAAAAAAATTTAGTTCACTATGCAAAAGAAGGTAGCCCAATTACTAAAGATACAGATGATTCCAAAGCTTTTAAAAGCGCTTGCTGATCTTCGATACACATAACTCCATAGATAGCTCATGGTTAAAAGAGCCGCAACAAATGCCAACGTAAGGAAGAAGAACCAAATGAGATTTTCGATCATCAGCTCGATCCCTCTAATTGTGTGCATCAAAATTACGTTTTCGTTCGAAGAAGAGTGACTCGATAGATGTTACGCTAAATAGACATAGATCACCATTATGATCACCATCACAGAAGAAACTGAAAAGTCAAAGAGGAAAGTTCCTAGCCAATACGGCAACCTTCTACACCCCATTTTAGACACCATTGATCTAGTCAACACTTAGACGGTCCGATAATAGAGTTGATACCTACTTCATATTCGTTTCGCGCTCACTGACTGCAAATCCGCAAAAAGGAGACAAATTGAGAGAAATCCCAAAGATAATATTGAAAATGAAATTGATTGCGTTTGCTTTCTTTCTCTCGCTCTCGCTTTGCTCGTCACTGGGAATGGCTTCTTTCACTAAGATAGATCCCACTGCCGTAAATATCACTGGAAGTACACTAGAAATAAGCGCGTATTTGCTTCTGCGATGATGAAGGTATTTTCTCCTGAACATTGCAATGATTTGAGATCTGAGACTGTATCGCGGCGCTAAAGACAATTGCGTTTGAGCAAAACTGTACTTGAGGAAAAACTTTTACCAGTTGGTCTCCTAATTGAAGCTCCCTCTGCATTTAACAACTTCATTTTGGATGGAGTCTCTCTCATTTTTTCGTCCGCTTGACTCAATCTAAGAAAAATATCCTCTAGTGCGGTGAATCTAATTGAAACCTACAGACAACGTTCATTAGTATTTTCATCACACAAATTCTGTTACATTAATCTGAGCTATATCTTCGAGCTGTTTAAGAATGTCCGTCATTAACTTAGGATCGTTGGGGACGGCATATTCTAACACTCGTTCCACAATGGTATTATCTTTAGTTGAACTAACTTGCTCCAAGGAGATAATCTTATTGATCTTCGCAGATATTTCCTTCCATAAATCTGAACTCACAGTGACTCCAGCTCTAAATTCCAAATGGACCGATGAACTTTAAGTATTTGCAACAAATACCTCGGAACCACTTTGATTCGATAGCCGACGCCAAAAGTCCTTTTGATGTACTCAAACGAGCCCAGAGCATATAGTTTGCCTTTGACAAGAAGAGCAACTCTGTCAGCAGGATTTTGGGATTCAATCATATCTTGAGTCGCTAGTAAGATAGTTCTGCCTGCAGCTTTCAGACGTTTAAGTAATTCCCACACCCTTTCACGAGTTTCTTGATCAGCCTCATTGGTGGGCTCGTCAAGGAATATCACTTTAGGATTTCCTAGAAGAGCTTCTGCAAGCGAAAGCAATCTTTTCGTTGAGATTGTTAACCCTTTCACAGGCTTGTCTTTCACGTTTTCGAGTCCACACTGGAAGAAAGATGAAAGTATTACTCCACTATTTGATGAGAATGGATGAAGATTACATCAGTGAGCAACTCCTCGATGTGAGAATCCCGCTTTTGTTTCGGAATATCTTTCAATTTAGCAAGAAATTTAAGGTGCTGAGTTGGCGACATAAATGGATAGAGGATATCATGCTGTGGACAAACCCCGATTTTTCGCTTTTTCAAACTATAATTGGCGTCAAACTCAGTCTCTCCGTCTAACAATTGAATTAGAAGGTTATCGTAAACATTGAGGTTTACAATAGATTTTTCCAAAGCTCCTCGGCAGCATGCCTGAAAGTATACCGATCGTAGTACTCTTTCCAGCTCCATTTTTCCCAAGTAAGCTTTAAATTATGAGCAGAAAAATTTTTTTAAAAATAACAAAATAGTGGATTTTACCAAACTATCTCTCCTTCATATAAAGTCATACTGATGCCTTTCAGTGCCTGATGCTCTCCGTAATTTTTGTAAAGCCTCTGGACAGTTAATGCAGGCTGTTTTCATAACAAAATATGATTATGATGATCCCCGCTGGAGTTTAATCGTACTTTTTTCATGATATCCGATACGCTTTCATAATGCTTAGAGAACAGCGATTCTGAAGCTGAAGCAACTTTGCGTCGTGAGAAAAACATCCCCTTTCTACCGGACTCTTCGTCTTTACTTCTAAATTCGTTCTCTTCGTCTTCACTACTGCTTACTGAGAGAGTAGAGTCTCTTTCTGTTGCCTGAAGCAGAGGAATTTGAATAGAGTCTTGCTTAGTAGCATCGACATTTTCAGGTGGTTTCGTAGCTCGCTTCTTTCGAAGGAGACAAAATAATGGATGCTTTGACTCTCCATACTCACCTGGCATGACCTATTTATTATTAGTAGCAAATACAAATTATTAATTTTGTATTCATGAACAATTGCGCTTACATTATCGAAGTAGTAGTAGAGAGCAAAATAAATAGCAATGTTCAGTGATTGCATCATGATGCCGTTAGAATATTTAAAAGGAGCTTTAAACTGGTGACTTTGTTCAAGTGAGAATATCCCCAGTAGATTAGCAGTATGAGGGAGGAGACTTGCAATATAGTACAGCTGGCTGTATTAAATTTTAAGACGAATCATCAATCAATAAAATCTCGCTTACATATGACTGCTCTGAATTACTACCAAATAAAATAATCCAGTGAGCGCTGATAGGGTTGCTCCGAGATCAGCTGCCAAATTCGGATTTCTGAAAAAGGTGCTGAAGAAAAGAGCCATATGAGAATCTGCAATCCCTGTCATAATGAACATCAAATATCTCCAACCAGCGGTCTATAATTCGCGAAATTAGCTAATAAGAACAAAACTCTCTTAGACTTACCTCAGGGTCCAGAGCTCCGGCCAGTATTACCCCTTTCATTGCGATAAGTGCCATCTTTATTTCAAATTAAGCATATTTGATAACGATGGTTGAGAATTACAAGAGCGCATTTCACGTATCCAAATAGAAGGTAGCTTAAATTGAAACTGATTCCATACATTCCATTGATCTTCATCCAAAAAATGAGTTTTATGGAAGAAAAAAAATTTCAACCCTTTGATATATTTTGTATCGGTCAGCCTTGGCACTCACCACATCAAAAATGAAACTACGAATGAATGGTGTGAAGGTCAATGGGAAGTAAATAGCCAATAGATCCTCAGTTTTGCTCCGTTCTGGCGTAATGCAAGTGAATTAAAGAATCGTTCAAGAAAATGTACTTATTGCGAGTGATAGGAGAGTGGCTCCGAGTGCTGGGAGGAATTCTCTTAAAAAGGACATTTTGTTTCCCTTGAATCTGATAAAGAAGATATTCATGAGGGCCACAACCTGCGTAATAACGCGTCTGGTCAGCGTTGAGAGACGACTCAACATTAGGGAGATAGAATAAACAATATGCTCCACTGCTTGATTTATTAATAGATCTCAGCCAGTGGAAAACGAAAAAATTCCAGACAATTTCGGTTCTTGTGCAGGTTCTCAGTTGTTCTTGAATTGATGGCTAAATTTTCACAACGCCACTGTGAAGTTGCTCTTGCAGAAATTTATTACAATTAGCTTGCCAAACATGATGATAAGAAGCAATGAGTTGATCTCTCTCATCAACATCTTGACAAAGCTGTGAGTAACAATGTTTAGTTCAATATCTTGTATTGACTTCTCACTTTTAGATATTAGGAACAACATTTTGATTGATTTTAACAGAAGATCTGATCACATTGAGAGAATCTTCTCCTATTTTTGTCTTTGAAATTCCCTTTAACACATATTTACTACGCAAATTCTTTGGAAATCGAAATCAAAATTATAGAAAGAGCTTGTAAGAGAGAGGCAAATTTCATTTGTATGAAATGTAATTTTTTTGTGGTTCAGAGCCTCTGCGAGAAATTCTAATAACCTCAGTTTGTTTTTTTTTTTGCTTTTTAGGTTCTCATTTTATTTTTGTTTTTTTAGGAAAAATTAGCTCATACTTCCTGATTCGATCTTGATTGATTAAATCTATTAAAATTTGAAAACCTTATGGATTCAGATTTGAGCTCCTGATATGAATCATTTGTGGGTTAGATGATAACTTGCTGTTGCTGTTCTGAGAAGGATGCACAACAATTCGAAGTTTAATTTTGTAGAAACTCGTGTCCACTTAGGTACAATCCATTAATCTTAATGCTACCATCAAAACACCCTAATCAAAACACCCTATTTAAAAAAAAATTGGGAAAAGCGCAGTATACAATAATTAGTCTATGATCTTGAAGAATCAACTCCGGGTTAATTGAGGATTGTAGGATAAAGTGTTTAATATTGTCTCTGCATCATTAGTAGTTTTTGCATGGTTAAGTTCAATCAATATTAATCAAAGCATTGGTGTCTGATCTCATCAACCATAGGGCTCTTAGAATGATTTAACTTAGTAAACAACATATAGAGCATTCATATCCAAATCTATTTGTAGTTTTTGAATTGAAAATACGTGTCGTTCCATTTGTCCTCACTACTCTCTTCGAATAACAGCCTTCGGGTCATAATTAGACTAAAATGACGCAAATGACGCGACATTTAAACTTCTTTAATTAGAGAACCACTTAGTTCCTTATATTTGCTACCTTATCAAAATAAACCTAATTTAAACAAAATACGCATTTGTTGCACAGATCACCATCTCTTCCTGTCAGAATGGTCGACCCGCAAGGTACATCCCTACAAAACCGATGTCTAACATCCACATTCCTCTAATAGAAGCAGATTACAACATCTCCAACTCCAATCTAGAAGCAACACTCTCTTCAAATGCTGTCCAAAGAATTCAAAGTTCACAGCTCGGTCGATCCACAGGCTCATACCTCGCAAACGATCTGAATTCTTTTGATTCGATCTCCTCTCCCTATTACAATCGCTCAACTTATAATTCCGGCTATAAGTAACAACTCAACCCATAAATTTCAAATTCCAACTAACAATTTAATAGCTCTCAATACTACCAGCCGCAATCAAGATTTTTACCTAATGGACCACACGGTTCGGATAGCAATCCAGCGAAGAAGCTATGTGGAGATCACGATTTTCGAACGAACATCTGGGGAGTGCTGAATGGCGCGAACGCCATTCTACAAGTGTTATATTCATCAGCGGGCATCCTGGCTCAGGGAGGGAACTTCTTGAGGTCAACGTTTCAAATAATTAGAACTTTCGCTGGTTTTTCATCCACTCTTTTGGGGAGAATCACCGGTATTTTTTACTTAAGAAAACTCATGAGGGGACTCATGGGCTTGGAAGCTAATTGGGCGACGGAGTTAACGAATGGTGGAGGCGTTGACTCCAAAGCTTTAGGAATTAAATCGATCTTTTCGGGAAAATCTTTGAAATTACTGAGATTTGTCGCTCTTTTTGGATTCGTTTTATCAATGTTTTTCAAGAGCAAGGAAGAGAAGAAATACAAAGCTCATCAACAAGCTTGGAGGGAGAAAGAGCATCAAATTATTCTACAAAAAGAAGCTGAAGAGTTCACAAATAACGAGAACGTCGAGGAGGTGCATTGCGTTGAGGAGATTGAAGAAGAACTCGAAAATAATTTTAATGCAGAATTGAAAGAGGAAGCAAAGCAAAACGATGAAATTGTTGAAGTCAAGGCATTGAATGAATCCATAAATACTGTTGAAGAAAACTCGATCTCAACAAGTTTTTCCATGATAAAGTTTGATAAACTCTGTGAGATCAGCCCTAATAAAGACGTTGTCGTTGCTAACCCTGACATTCAAGACGACAACGCCCAATCTCTCAAACTGAGTTCGACTTTGGGCACCGAAAATCAAAAAGATGACAAATCTGAAACAAGCGAAGTTATTATTGAAGAGGAAAAACTATCTTTCGAGCAACCTGCTACTCTCACTGAGACGACATCGGCAATTTCAGAACTGGTGGTAGGAACTGAAAACATGAGCGAACAGCTCAAGCGAGAAGAACCAGCTCCAGAATTCCAACCCTCACCTCGTCGTCCTATAATTCACGTTCCAGTGATACCACACTGGTTGAATAAAACTACTGGTGGTAGTGATAATGAGAGTACTCCCTTCGAATTGCCAAGCATGTTAAGAACGGTTTCATCAGCAAACCAAGCCAAAGAAGGGAAGAATCTTCCTTGGCTGAAAAAGTCTCAGAGTAAGATTTCCCCTTAAAAGCTGATTTATTCATATGATATCATTGTGCTTGTGAAATTTCTTTCATAGTTTCCACTTGGAATCGGCGTTCGTAATCTTTAAATTTGATTTAGAGTTCCACTTTATCTAACTAATTTAAGTCATTTCGATCCTCAGACTTTTACAGACTTCAAAGCTGGCCTCAATCTGCCAATACTAATAAAGTTTAGAACTTCTATGCACACTCTTTTTACGTTGATTTTTGAAGGAGCTTTGGTGTCAGGTATTAATAAAACCGTTCGTTTTGTATTTAAGTTAAAAGAAAAAGCCTTACCTTTATTCAGTGATTCTTAATGCTATGCTGGTTTTCTTGTATAAATGCCAGTGCCCAATGTTTAGCAAAATGCAATACCAATTCATTATGAGGAACCGATTCACAACTCAGAAGACAGTCACAGAAATGATCATACAAGCTGGAAAACAATAATCAGAACTATTGAATTGTCTATGATCTCTGTGAGATGTTTAGGCATCAATCGAGTGTAACCTCAAACCCATCCAACAGAGACTTCTTATGGAACTTCCAGTTGTAAATCTTACCGGTTACATCTAATTAGCTTATCTTTCTGAGATTCTTCAAAAATTTTTGCAGGTTTTGAATGGCCCCTGCTTCTACTAGCCTTCTTCATTGGTATTCATTTAGATCATGTAAAATAGCCGTCGTCATCAACATATTTCATAGTGATGTCATTGACAACTTAATTTTTCTTTATTTATTGAACAGAAATTTTCAAATCTGAAATAATTATCCCCCTTCGAAACCGATTCTCAAAAAAATATGAATAAATGGAGCTTTTCTAAGAGACATCTCAACATTTTATATCAGTTGGCAAAAATAGCATACTGACAACCCTTAATATGGCTTAATGTAAGAAAGAAAAAGATGATTTGAGACATGAGAATTCATATAATTTTTTTAGGTTTTGCTTGTCCTCTAACATAACTCTGGGCTTTTATTGAAATAAACTTTCAAACAAGTTAAACAAAATAATGCAGCTCTCTGGAACGAAACATTCTTCAGCGCTACACCTCAATCTCTCTTCCGACAAACCCCTCAATACTTATGAAGCCATTCCTCCCGTACATCGCTCACCAGCCGCTCTCAGAACGTAATAGCACAGCATGTTGAAAAATAATCAGAATTCAATCCTTTTTTATAGCTCCTACACAAATGCTAGCACCGATGAGCCTGAAATAGTCTGCAAAAGGCTTGAAAAAACCGCACAAGTCATTGGGAAGAAGCAACCGGATAACAGTAAAATTTGAATTTCTGCGTTTGCTGATTCATCATTCTGTCTCAAAGAATTCAACCCTGTACCAATCACTGTGCAGAAAACAAAGAAGAAAGTCGCAGCTTTGGACGAAAAGTATTTTTTAGGGTCAAGCCCATCAGCAACAATGCAAACCAACCAGCAGAGATCTCCAGTCCAACAAAATTTCAATGGCATGCGAATGAGCAGCTCGCAGCAATCTCTGAAGCATATATTGAGCATAAACTCTCCTCTGGATAAGAAAGAAAAGCTTCCTATCAAAACCATTGAAATTAAAAATAAAGACACTTCATCATCAACAATTTTCTCGCTTCATGGCAGAACTAACTCCCAACCAAACCTCGAGCACCATGCGAAAAGGATGTCGATGACAATGCTTGAGGATTATACACAAAAGAAATCGCCGACAAATGCTCAAAGCAGTTTTCAAAGTAATTAGCTTTTCTTCCTCTCAGAGTGGTTAATTAATGAACTAGACCATCCAAGGTTAGCATCTCCTCCAAATGCAAACAAGCAAAGAAAGTCTCCAGATCAGAACTTGGAAAAACTCATTAAATTAAACGCAAAAAAAGCTCTCGCCGAAAAGAAAAAGCAGAAGAAACATGAAGATTATTTGCGGATGAAGCAGCTTGAAAAGAAGCATAAATTGGAAGAAGAGAATAGAAAAATCAGGCTACAAAACTTGAACTACTTCCCAGAAAGAACCAACAGCAGCCCCAAATTTGCCTGGGGAGTTGACCAGCGCAAATTTAGCCATCCACAAGGTCGGCTAAGCTCGTCTCCTGAAAGCCATCATTATGAAACCAATGGACATCACAAAAAAATGAGTGAGAAAGAACGCAGAGAGAGGCTAGGCTTGAGCTATCTAAATGAAAACTTCGCCGCATATATTGCAAAGAGTAGCTTTTTTATGAATTTGAGATTGGCTCTAATGCTCATCCTTCGTGAATAGAAAAAAGTGAAATACAAAGAGCAACACAAAAAGATGAGGATCAGCAACATAAACCACATGCGACATCTCATAAGAAGCTGATTACTGAGCAAGACCGCCAAAGGATCAAAGAATTTATGAATCAAAAGCAGAAAAAACTCAAAGAGTCTCAAGAACACGAGCAAATTTCCAAGAAAGTCGCTGGGTCTAAAATAAAAGAAAACCTCGAGAAGCTGACTCAAGAAACTAAAGAGAAATTCGAAAAGCTGAAACAGCAGAGAAAGTTGAATAAGTCCTCAGCAGCAACGAAATCAACGAAAAACTTCTCTAATAAGCATCCGCTTTATAATCATGCAAGAGCCTCGAGCGAATCAATCCCAAATTATTTCGACTCGACGCTTGGTAAGCAGTCGAATTCAGGCAATGACTCGGAGGAAGGGAATTATAGTTTCCTCTACAACGAGTATAAGAAAATCATGAACAAGAAATCTCTCTATACTCGATCAGCTCATGGATCCATGCATACTATTGAAGGATTGAATCTCAACCAGACTCCACAAGACAACATCTACTCTCTTGTGCAGAGCCAAAAAAATTTACAGAAAATCGAACCTCAACATATGAATGAAAAGACTCATGCGTGGAAAGAAAGCATGAAACATAAATACGGGTCGCTTATTGAGAGATATGAGAAAAATATTGCGAATGCGAGAGTGAGTGCTGAGGGTAAGAGGCGAGAGCAGTACAGCGGATACGAAGAACAGGATTCTGATCATGGAAACAAGCACAAAAAATTGCTAGTGCCGGCGAAAGGTGGGATGAAAGGCGATTATTTGAATACAGTGCACGAGCATTTTGAAGTCGAAGGAAATCATCCAACAAAAGAGCCGAGCTTTAACATGTCGAAGACTATTGAAAAAATAGCTGAAAATAAGTTAGAAACAAGCGATCGAGATGAGGTGAAAAATCTTGAAGGAGTGTTAGTTCATGAAGAAGGGTCAGATTTCGATGACGATCGAGAAATAAATGGATCGTATCTTCAACCATATGAGATTGCTGAGTCTGCAGCGATTTTTATCCAGAAGAATTTTAGAGGATATCGTACTCGCAAAATTTTAAGAGAGTACTTCCAGCAGCTCTGTAGGCAAGAGGAGGAGGAACAAAGAAGATACGAGGAAATGAATAATCGGAGAAAAAAGGAACAAGTAAATGATGCGAATAGGCTGAAACAGCACCATTTGACGGAAAAAACGAATAGCAGCTATGAATATCAAAACCCACAACAGAATCGACCAATAGAGACTGCAAATGGTTATGAAGATTACGGGAAGGCTGCGAAAAATGGAATCAAAAAAGTCCCGGCTTTGAATATTGGAAAAATGCAGCCTTTTAATGATGATAGTAGCAGCTATCAGAAGGAATCTGAAGAAAAAGAGGATAAAAGCTCATCGGTTAACTATCCCCAGAATTACATTGGTATGAATGAGAAACAAATAAAGAATGAGAAAAAGCTTGGTGCAGGAGGAAACGTAGCTTTGGGTCAAAGAGACAAATATTCCAATAATTATGTTATTGAGCCATATCAAAGATATGACAGCAGCGAGGAGGACTGGGAGATCGGCAGACCTGATTATGAGGGTGTAGACACGAATTTTAAAAATCAAGAAACATCCCCAGATGAATATTCGGCAACCCATGATGATCAGATACAAACCACCACTCACGGCGATGACAATATTATTCTCATGTATCAGCAGCAGTTTTACGGCTCTGGGGATAAATCTTCGAAGAAAAACACCTCTCATGCCGGAGAAAAGATATTAATGGCACCTCACAATCCACCCAGAGATGAAGCATTGAATGAACGCAAATTCGACTCCAAATCTCACATGAAACTACAAAAAGAATCCATCAGAGAACATACTGCGCCTGGTTTCAAGGACTCTCATGAAAATGTGGGATATGGCCACAAAAGCAAACAACAAAGGCCAGACTTTGAAATAACGCAGAAAGCGCTCAGAAAAGAAAGTAAATCTCTGAAGCAAAGCCACATTACTGAAGAGGAAGAAGGCATGATGCGCACTTCAGCTTCGAATTTGAAAAATAGCAGCATTGAGAGCCACAAACAATCTGAGAAGGCACAAAAAGCTCTCCAACAAAAGGAGTCAATTTTCCCACAGGAGAAGTTAAATGCTATCCCAACAACAAACAGTCTCGAGGTCGAGGATCACGATCAAACGATATCGCAGGAGCAAAACCAACCCTCGTCAAATCAAATATCGCAGGAATCCTCGAGTAGACGTAAGCATAATACAAGCCTTGAGAAATCTTCTCGAGTCGACCAAACTCCAGCAACGCAGGAGCAAAAACGTCCATCGGAGATTCCACTCGTAAAGCAGAAGAGTGACTCATCGCTTATGCGTGATAATATTATCGCCGAACTCAAGATAATCGAGCAGCAAGCAGAAAACGAGAAAGAGACTAACGCTGACGCGCTTGAGAAAGAGTTAGAAAGAGCTAATAAACAGCAGAAGGCAGGTGATCATGGCCCTGAAGAGTATTTACTCAAGCTTGAAGAGAGCGGACGACCATCCTGGTCGGGACGAGATTCTAAGGGTAACGATAGTCCCAAGGCTGATAGCAAGCGAAAAAGCGAAAGAGGGCCGAATAGTCAGGAGGACTCGAAGTTATCAAATTCGAGAACCGGAAGGAAAGGAAAAGAAGGGTCTTCTCAGCAACAGGATCAAGGCAGCCATTTTAAAGAGGTAAATTGGAAAATGAAAGCTTTATTTTAATTTGATCCTAACAAACATAGGAGTTTTTAAAACTCAAAGAAGATCAGATGAACCAATGGAACGACCTAATTTCACAGCTTATGCTTCTCAAAAACTCCGAGGCAGCTCTAAGCAACTCTGCGCTAAACATTATCGAAACCATGCAGCAAAAACTTGAAAACCAAAAGAAGAAACTCGAAGAACGAGGAATAGAAGCTGATGTTTCAGAATCAGCACAAAAAGCTCAAACTTCCTCAGCCAAGGTTAAAGAAGAATCCAGTATAAACCTAGAGAAGCCAAGCTCTAAAAGCACACAAGGTTTATATCATTTATTCCTCACGCAGTCTCTTTACAGTTTCAATTAGAAAATCTCCAAGTCCAGCAAGGCCCTCAGCAAAATGTAATGAATCAAAATGTTTTGGAGTCAGAGGCAGCAACAAAAACTTTGCCTGCTGAGAGTCACTCCGGGAGAACCAAAGGGCCAAGAGAGTTAACAATTGACACAGAAGCAATTAACGAGGAGTTCGCTAACAATACTGCCAACAATGAACAGCAGCAGCAGTCATGTCGCTCAAATGCTTCAAATCGGCGAAGAAACTCACCAACCACGAATCTTGACTTGAGGCAATTGCGAGTGGCAATGGGATCTGAGCAGTTTGTTCGTGAAAACCTCAACACTTCGAAGTAAATACTATCTTCTTGTGGAATTGAAGCCAATTATCATAATTGCTTATTAGTAGTCAAAGAAGTCTCGAAGGCGACGATCAGCTTGATGAGCTGCAGAGCGATAAAACGCCAGGGTCAGGTCTCTTTGACAGAGACCCATTCAAAGAGTTTGCACAAAAGAAATTCAAAGAGATGCTCAAGCAAGAGAACGTGACTCAATTAATTAGCCTCAGAGAGAAGGTGCTAGACAATCGTCATAAAACCCAAGTCGACACTCTAAAGAAAATGCTCGAGACAAACAGAGTCTCACCGAGGACTTTCCATGCGAAAACTCTTGAGTTAGAAAAGTGGGTCACTAGAGAGCGAGACCAGATCAATAAAAGCAAGCTCGTGATTGAAAAAGGATTGACAGTGTTCCAAGAGACCGTTAAAAGAGTAGACATTTCTCTCCTCTGCAGTTGTTGTTAATTCTTTGAATTGTTATTAGACAAATCGAGATATACTGTTTATGAAGAAGGCCAATATAGGGGAAAAAATGAGCATTAACGATCTCAGTATACCACAGTTGTCGAATTTCGATGATGATATTGGTGCGAAATCAGCTAGTCGAATACGGCAAGTGACCGACCCTTCGGACGGTGAAGGAAATGAGGGCTGCAGTCAGTCCTTTAGAATGATGATGGGAAACGAACCAACTGGAGTTTCAAAAGTGATCAAAATCATCGATCAGTATGAAATGAAAGAGGAAAACCTCAAATCACCGATGGAGAAAACAGCTGGCGGCGACATTCATCAGGACTTTGGGGCTGACTCTATGAGTTTGCCTGATCTGCTCAAGCTCACTAAATCGAAATCTGCCACGAGCATTGACTCTCAGAACCGCAGCCGCGATAACATTGAGGACGGGATAAAATACAAATCTGAAGAGAGAGCCAAACTCAAAGAAGGAGTCGATCCCGTGAAGATCAAAAACAAAACGCCTGAAGATCACCTGGCAGAAGAGATAAGTCCTCTTCTTAAAGAGGACTTGGACAAGCTTACTTCAGCCGCCACAAAGAATGAAAACCCGAAAGAAGAGGCAGCAAAACCAACAAAAGAATCTCAAGAAGATCATACAGTGAAGGAAAAAATAGAAACTGAGTCGATAGCTAAGAAAAAAACAGCAATCAATGAAACTCCAAGTGAAGAGAAAAAGGAAGATAAAACTGCAGCTGGAGAAGTGCGAAGCCAAGAGTCCGTCAGTGCTATTCAAACAAGTAGACCGGATATTGAGAACGGTGAGACTCCAAAACTGAAGTAAATCTACTTCATTTCGATTCCAATTTAATGAAAAAACTTTCATAGGGCAAAGCTGATGGAAATGGGAAACAGCTTGATAACTGACACAGAGAGTGAAGACTTCGAAGAATACCTCAGACTCTCTGGCGTACCATCATTTAAAGGACAGATTCCGACGGAGTTGTCACTTAGCAGCAATTTGTCTCCATCGTTACTTTCTCCTTTGATTGCGAAAGAATATTTCCCAGCTCCGAACAAAGGTAGTCACGTTTATTAAACTCATTTCTTAGTAGTTCTACTCAGAAGGAGGACCTGAAAAGCAAAATCTGCAAGCCATCTTCGAACAGACTGATGAAGCATCTCCAATTGCAGTACAACAGCAGCAAACACAAAAGCGAGAAACGATGAAAGACAAGATTGATGAGCTGTTTAAAGACTTTAGTCCACAGGAAAAAGAAAAACTAATTATGATACCGGATCCGATCTCTGATCGATTGATGAGCTCAGATACGTTTGAGCAGGAAGAGAATAAATCCGAGACAGCCCTCTCGCCAAGCCATGGCAGCGATAATAAGCAACTCATTTCACCTCGATGTAATTTTTTGGTTTTTCTTCCGTTTAAACAGTGTTGCTTTTTCTAGTGGCCCAAGCAGTGGAACAGAGAGCAATGGAAAAAGTGAATTTCAAAGAAATCGAAGAAGAAGCAAAAGCGAAATCGAAACTAATGGAGTTTATAGAAAACAGTGACAATGTTGAGAGCAGTTCTGCCGACAATCAATTGGCCAAAGAAGCTCTAAATCAACCAGCAAACGCAAAACTTCTAACAGGTATAATCTTTCTGACTAATCAGTATGGAGCAATTCTATTATGTTAGAGCCAGAGTCTATGCATATGCCAGGCATTTCAACAGACATTCCTGCTGTGAGAAACTACGTCGATTTTCTCATCGAAATTATCAATAGTACTAATACTTACTAAGAAATCCAAACTAATCGCCAAATTTTCTCAAAGCGTTTTTCAAAGAAGAGTTTTTAACTGGGGTCAATACTCCAACCGGTTTATCTCCTCATGAAAAGCTTGCAGCTCTGCATGGATATGATATCGCGTTGCTTCAAGACGAGCAAGAATTTACAATTTTGGATGCTCAAGCAGTGCTTGGTGTCAAAATCTACCTCTCCGGCGAAGAGAAAATAAGGGTTTTGCTTTTCTTCCAGCCTCTCAGAGAAATAACTCATATTCATTGTAGGAGATGGTACCTGACCGACCTGATTTTATCTCGGACGTAGAAATCATTCATAACAAGGCGATATTCGATGCTTTCAACGAAGCATTAGACTATCTGAGACCTTATTCGGTCCAAGGAATGCCATACCCTTGGAAAATGAACCCTCGAACTCTCCCAAGAGAAATTAGAGAGGACCAAATTCCGCAAATTATGGAAACCACCAAGCAGAGGGTGCTTCAATGGGCTCAGTTTAAAGTCGGGTTCCTTGGTCGTGGAATCGAAACGGTCTCTGATAATCCTGACAAAAGGGCTGAAGTCCTTAGCATATTGCGTGAAGAAAAGTTATCAAAAGCTCTTACTGTTGACGTAATTAATATAACTACTCTGCTCTCAGCTAATACATTCGTGTAGATTCAAGAAAAAGAAGATGAGTGGATAAATTACGATGACCAACGCATGGAATTGCAAATCGAACTTTCAGATCTGATTTTTGAAAAGCTTACAATGGAAGCGGCTGAGGTGCTCTATAACATCCAGCAAAAAAATAGAGCTGAGCGAGAGGCTCTACTTCCTCCAAATTAAAAAACCCTAAAGCCATAATAATTTCAATTTAATCTCACCCAAAGTTATTTTGTATGATTTTTCGGGATTTCGTTGTATTTGTATTTTTACGGTAATTTTCAGACTTTTGTTAGCTTATTTCTTTTCTTTTCATTTTACCTTGATAACTTCATGTATGTGAGTAATATTTTTAAATGAATTCCCATTTACTGAACGTTTTCGCTCTTATTCCTCAATTTTCACTGTTAACTATGTTACAATATCGGTTAAGATAATTCTGCCGGTGATCATTGTTGAACTGCCTGTTAGCAAGTCGTAAAGTTGGGATTGGGCTGGGATTGAATCAGTTAGTTCGACTTCCAGAGTTGGCACAGTCAGAGCAATTAGAACAAATTAAATTTTATATTCATTCAAATTGCTGTTTAGAAAATTAAAATAACTGAGATGAATTCACAAGCACTGAACAAACCTGAACAGCGAGCCGATAACTCTGAGTCAGGAAAAAGTCGTCAATCGACCTCGACTGTTTCTCAGGAGCAAATCCTTTCCTTTTTGAAAGAGCGCCGGCTACTTTTCAAGCGAGGGAAGATCTTCGGACTCACAGTGAAGCGTTGGTACACGATCAACGAGACTGCTCTCGAGATTTACAAATCGCGCAAAGCGAAAGCTCGCTATGTAGTCAAATCGTTGCTGAATCTCAAAGCTGTCATAACGCAAACTCCCAAAAAAGAAGGATTGCCCTGCACTAAACTCATTTTTACAGATAAAGCAGCGTATCTGCTGTCTGCGAGAGATGAACCAGAAAAATTCGCACTTATTGAAATTCTCACAGCTGTACAATCGCCAAAGCCACAAAGTGTTTTTGCTTCAGAGCAGGTTATTAATGGTGCTGTTGTTTTTCAGGCAATGAATCCCAATAATCTCCAAGAAAATACAGCATTGTCAACTGGTAATTTGAATATGGTGGGTAGCAACCAATTAGAAAACAACAAAGGGGAGGCAGAAGGAAAAGAGGGAGAAGAGGATGAGGAGGAAGAGGTAGATGATGATGTTGCTGAAATTTCAGATGTTACCTCCAATTTTATGAACACACCTTCCGTGAACTCAGTGTCGCTATACTCAAACAATGTTTTTCGGAACAATATGCAAGCGCTTTCAAAGCCACAATCAGTTGCCTCATCAAACCGCTCCTCACTATACACACTCACAATCCCCAAGAAGCGCGAAATGGAACGTGTGGCTGAGCCTTTCTTCAATAAAGAAGATGTGTCAGAGGGGCCAAAAAGCATTTCTGTCATGCGCCAGGCACAAGTTCCACAAAAAAAGAGGCACACAGTCAATGAGAGCGAAGTCTCTGAAGGCCCGAAGTCCAATATGTTACCACGCAAAAAACTGAATGGATTGAATCTGAAGGGAAAAACGTATCTTACCGCAAAATCAGCTCAAAAAACGTTCAGTTATGACAAAGAAAATGATAATAACCGAGTGCTGTATCTTGATATTCCTTTCTCGAGACATCATGCGCATTTCCGGTCTTTCTCAGGGGAACACCGGAAATCAGGAAGTATCTATGTTGGAAATATCTTAGAAAATGACCCAGAATGTCGCTCTGCAGATCGCCGAAGTGCTTCCTTTATCGAATTAGGCTTGGATGATGAATCGTACAGAGGGCGGATGCCTATTCAAGACTCGATGGTTCGCCGCAGAAACAATAAATTCAATAAAGACGCCACTAGTCGGTCAGTGTTGAGTGGCTACGGAGACATCTCAGGTGATAGCTCATGTTTTTTCCCTTTTGGCCCTCATATCAAAAACAATCGAATGGTCTACAACCGCATTGGTGCCATCGGATTAGAAGATGCGATACTCACCCAAGCCTTCAATAAGCTTGAAAGCGATGAGATCCTCGAAAGAGAAGCACAGAGGCAAAAGGGCACCCTTAGGTTTCGGAAATCGGAAACGATCCTCGGAGAGGCGACAGCTGACCCGGAAAATGGGAAAAAGCTCGGAATAAAACTTTCTGTAATAAATACGGTATTGAAAGAGTTTTCATCCACTAAGACGGACCCCACCACTGAGAGCCCAATTGAGAAAAATCCTGACCTACTGAAAGCTGTAGAACTGCTAAACAATTTTGATCTTGAACCAGCGAAGCAAATTTTTACAACTCTAGCAGCTGTCGACTACAAGAACAAGATATATCTCTTGGAATGCGAGTTAGTGTTACTAGCCCTCACTGGTAACAGAGAAAAAGTGTCTCAAATGCTTCAATCGATAGACAGTTTTCTCCATGAACTCAAAGAAAAAGGTGTGCCTCCCAAAAAAGAGTATCAGGAATATTTTATGTATGAGCTCGCGAAGGCAGAAAGTCTTAGTCTGAAAGGAGTTTTAAATTGCGTGGTTGGTAATAAACTGCAAGGAGTCTTAAATTTTTCAGAGGCTTGGTCGATTTATAAGCGCTTGGATCTTATGAAACAAAACGCCTGGATTGAATCTACTTTAAGTAGTAGTGAAAAGAATCGAACGGCGTTTGGTTTTGGTGCTTATAATTTTATTTTAGCGCAGATGCCTGTACATCTCCTCAGAATCGTGCGAATTATAGGAATATCTCCAAATAAGAGCTTAGGACTGTCGTCGCTACAGAAATGTAGGCAGGAGAAAGGACCTCGCTCTGCCTACGCAGCGTTGGTTTTGGTGATATATTTCATGGAATATTCCAATGATATCTCCGAATCATGCGGAATCATCGACAAAGGACTGACTGATTTCCCAAAATCTGTCTTCTTTTTGTGGCTTGGCAGCGCGCTTTCTTGGAAATATTGTCAGGTATCTCAAATTTTTATTCATTGTAACTGATCTTTGGTTAACATATAGCCGAATGACGTTAAAATACTCTTAAACTTAGCGATAAGGAACTCATTGAACCACGTTGAACTCCCGACTTTCCTAATGTACGAGATCGGGCTGTACTATATTCTCAAATTTGAATGGAGAAAAGCGTTCTCCACTTTGAAAAAAGTTGCGATACTGAGTGTCCGAGAGGAGTATTTCCAGAAGTACAGCGACGAGTTTGACCGAGCCTTAAAGTACCTGCGAGGCAAAGGAATTCACCTTGAATTTACTTCCAAGAACGTGTTTTTTGATCAGCCTCATACTCAGGCTGTGTTCCCTTACTCCTGCCATAACATGCTGATCCTAGCCTGCTGCTCCTATGAGCTTGGAGACGTTGATATGTGCAAAAGATGGATCGTTAACGCAATAATTGTTCATCGAAGATTCCCTCATATCAAAGGGAAAGGAGAAGACGACATTATCAAACTCGCTGAGAAGTTTCTGAGGCGACAATCCTTCGCAATGTTTACATTTGAATTGTTCTACTTTTTGAAACATTTGCTCAAGCTGCCTGACGATTCATTGAAAGGAATAGCAAACAAATGCCAGCAGTACGTTGATTCCCAACAAAAGTCTTCAGTGAATAAATCTACAAAAGTTGAAATTGCGAGTGGAATTCTAGTCAAGACCGTGGCTCACTGCTTGTCGGGTGATACGGCGAGCGCCTGCATTAACCCGAAAGAAGTAATGTTGCTGACTGAAGATTTGCCGGACGAATTCGGCTATATTGGCGGCCATCTGCTTTTTTGGGTTGGTAGAGCGTTTCATGCAGAAAACAAAGCGCAAGAGGCGGAAGTGTGCTTGAAGAAAGTATATAAATACAGGAAAATGATTTTCTCGTTGGGCGATCGGGTGAAAAAGATGCTCTTGGAGCTCTAAATTGAGGATGGACGTTTTTTCTGTTGTCGAATTTTTTATTTGAAACTAGTTGTTGTTGATAATACTATGATCAACAGCACTGAAGGGCTTTTACTGAAGCTTTATATTTAACAATCTCAATTTTTCGGATTGCAGATTCTCAATAACTTTCGATGTGTGGATTGTATTTTCTGCTTAATTTCAATTTGTATTGATTTTACTTTTTGGGTCATCCTGCTTCATTGAGCATGATAAGTGATTTGTTGATTCTGTCAATAAAGCTAAAAGCTAGTACATACTCCAAATTCTTTAAGGATCTTTTTTCTCAATTGAAAATTAAATGATTTCATTACTTAAGAAATATATAATTCATCGATTGAGTATGTGAATGGTCTAATGAATTGCTAAAATATTTCAGTTTTTGTAAAAATTTCAGTCAGTTCCTTCAGTAATAACGTTTTTCATCTCCACAATGCTAAGTAATGCTGACATTGGCGTACATTTCAATAATTCATATAAATTCTCCATAGAAGTTTAGGAGTATGTGCATCTTCAAATCGCTCTTTTCTTAATTAGATTTATCTTTCAGGTCAAAGAAATCTCTTTTGCAAAGAGGACAGGTTAATTTTTTATCTGTCCAGTCTTTTAAGCACTGTAAATGATAGAAATGATTGCAGAGAGGCCAGTGGGATACTTTCTCCCCCTCCAAAAAGGGCTCAAGGCAGATTGAGCATTCCACCTCGTCCTCTTTCAGAGATATTCCGGTGGTTTTTTCTGGCTTGAAAATTGTAGCTTTGAGCTGCAGTTTTCTGTGGTTTAGTTTTAGGGAAAACTTTGAAAAAAGTCCAAATATAGCGAAAGAGCAAATGCCCAAGCAAAGGGTTAAACATGCCACTACCCCAGGCATAATAGTTGCAATGTTAAAAATCAAAACCAGAATAACTGAGAAAATACTTTCATTGCATTTTCCCAGCCTTTCGATTCCAAAGGTCTTGAGCTCTTTGTTGAACCAATAGCTGTAAAAAAGGAAATATATAATGTAAAAGCACGCTAAAAACTTGTAAATCTTCATCATGAGTGAGTCTATTCCCCAAACTGCAATACAAGTCAGGACACAAGCAAAGAGCATCCCAAGGCCTAGCAGAGAAATTTTCCAAAATCGATAAGCGTCTTCGCAGTGAGCCTGCTCAATTAGCGGAGAAAAAAGAATCGTCTTGATCGCAAAG
>ENA-UOUE01000242-UOUE01000242.1-compost-metagenome-genome-assembly--contig:-NODE-242-length-46007-cov-12.072523_pt1 | contig 46007 bp, 25 predicted proteins | sample MGYA00238146_ERZ747223 | MGnify/ENA primary metagenome ERZ747223 (study PRJEB28781, sample SAMN06268865) | compost metagenome | isolation source: single cell | place: USA: California, Emeryville, Joint...
CAGAACGATCATTTGACGTCAGCTCACCATCCTCAACTTGTGAATGTGCGCTACTTTCTCGCGATTTATGGTGATGACGGTGCTTGCTTTTAGAATGAGCTTTTTTGCCATGCTTTTTTTTGTGGTGCTTTTTATGCTTACGCTTACCGTTTTTGGAGTGATGTTTATGCTTGTGATGCTTATGTTTGTGACTTTGCCCATTTTTCTCGTACCTCTCTTCAGAAGATTTCTTTTCTTTGTGGTGTTTCGAATGACGCTCTCTTTCACGAGAGCCACGATGATGCTTCCTACCTCTAGAATTACTTTTGTTGGGGTGCTGATTGTGATTATGGTCTTGTTGCTCCGGCCCCCTACAGTTGCTATTTTCTGGGCAGTTACTCGTCCTATTCTCATCCTTATTGTCTTTTTTGTTGTCGGATTTCTCACTTTGTGATGGCCGAAGACTCAACTGATCTCCTCCACTACTCTTTTTGATGATAAGGGGAGAGGGTCGATTTCCTCCATAATTTGCATTTTGTACGTCATCATGATTGCTCTTCCTCTTTTCTGCACTTCTCGACCTTCTACGCCAGCTAATTGACTTTCTCCCTCGGCTTGTGAATCCCCTTCTTGTGTACTCTCTCTCCTTAAGAAGGCATCTTTCTCGTATTTCTCTCAATAAGTCAGTCAATCTCACTCCAAAATTTTCCCGAAGAAATTTCTGTCCTAAATCACAGACACAAATAATACTCATCTGCGTACCCACTTCCCTCATAAAGAACTTTCTGAGCGCTTTTTTCCTCAATGCGTCTGATATTCTATCGTAGAATGCAAAGTCAACGGTTATCAGATCCCAAAATTCCATAAACCCGACATTCCTCATCACCAGTGCATCATAGAGACACTCGAAAATATATTTACTCATCGAATGTTCCGAATTTTCTTGGAATTCGTCGAAAGATACACTTGCCTAATTTAAAATTTACTCCGTATTTTGCAGATTTGTGAAGGCATACCAGCCTATAATCTTCAAATATCTGTCTAAGGACAACTTTCGCGCTCTCAAAACACGAAGGCTTGGCTGATATATTGACCGTGGTGTATATCCGAGTCCCCTTCGGTTCATAATAGAAAAACTTCGCGCCCTCACATTTTTTCTCGAACTCTGATTTGCATTTACGCAATGTGTTGGGGTCGACTGCTGGCCATAAATAATGTTCATCTTGAAAGTTTTGTCTGGATGAGGAGTCGAAATATTCAGTAAGTAGAGTGTGGATCTCCTCCTCTGCATGCTGAATCTCTCTATTTTAGCGTTAAGAAATTTCAAATGGCAGCCTGGAATACTCGGGGGTTCCCACTAAAGCGACTTCTTTTTCTTTGTATTTAATAAAATACATGGGATGGTTTATGTGCTTTAGGCTGGCTGTTCGACTTATTCTCAACTCTGCTGGTCGGATTTTCCTGCGTAATATCTCTCTATTTTTATTAATTTGACCAATTTCGAGCCCCGTGTAGGAACAGCGGGTAATCTTCATCAAAGCAGCTTTGAAAAATGAAAAAATTTAGGAGAGTACCGTAAGTTTGGAGAGAAGCGAGTTGATAGCCTTGTGGCATTGTTTAACATCGTCTTTCAGTCCTTTTATCGTGAGTTTTGTTTCTTTAGTGATCGGATAGCATTCATCGTTCACGTGAATCTTTTCATATTGAATTGTTACTTTATAATCTCTCTCCAATGCAGAGCTGTTTTATAGGTAGGGTATTCATTAGCCGATAGTTTAAAGAGGAGGAATTGGTTTTTACAGTGTCTGGTATGAACTTCCGATTAGTCTTTTCAGATAAATCGCCGGGATTAGCATGGCAACTACAACATGCCCATATGCCTTTTCGACGTTAGCTACGCTTTTCAGCACAAGCCTCATGAGTGCTTCGAAGCCCTCGAATTGCCTTTTGTTACCATATACAGTTAACTCGTATTTTTTCCGAAAAACATCTCCTTCAGGACTCCCTCTGCAGTCCCAGAAAATCTTAACACCAAGACAATGGAGGATCTGTTGATTTCTCTTCACGATTTCTAACTCGAGCCCATTCAGTCGCATGACGTTTTTTTCGATTTCCGTACTCTTATCAGCGTTGTACTCTGCAATCTGTTGGGAAAATTTTGGATTCTCTGACAAAAGTTGATTGAAAAGCTTTAACGTCATCTCTTTCAACTCTTTCGCTAATTTATTTGAGCTGGCAAGCTCAGTAAGTCCAGAGTCCTCTTTTCCCATTCCATCACTTAGTTGCTGTTGGGTCGTAGGTAGCTTCGATGTGTTATTCTCAAATGATTTTCTTTTCTTGATCGGCTGATCGTCATCTTCAGCTGGCTCAGCTTCCTGACGCTTTTCCGTCTTTAATTCAAGCGACTTTTTCTTCTTCAACTCCTTTGACGGTTTTTTGGGCCCTTTTGTGTCTGAAGAAGGTCTTCTCTTTTCACAAGCAAGGTCGTATAATCTCTTATTCATTTGCCATGAAGTCTCCGCATTCTGTGACTCTGGTTTCTGGCAACTCTCTTTTTTCGTTTCTTCTTCCTTTTTGTGTAGGTTCAGACACTGATAGCAGTACCATGCGCTTTCTGGTATGATAGTTAGAGGGGGGCTCAGACAAAACGTATGAAATCCTTCATCGCAGCCATCACACATGATCAACTTCTCATCGTCCTCTTCGGTGGTTATACCGCATATCGCACAAAGCAGATTCGCAAGCTTCTCTTCCCAGTCCTCGTAAGTACAGTCTTGAGGTCGCACCCCAAGGTAGCCCTTGCATTCCTTTGCGCCACACAAGCAGCGCGTAAACGCAGTGCTGTATATGTCGAATTGGTAGTCGAAAGTTAACTCTTCTCCCTCTTTAATATCGACCAAAGCAAAAATTCCGACGCAGATTTCGCCCAATACATGCCATTTTTGCGTGACACAGTTCGGCTTGCAGCTATGATTAATCAACCTTGCCATATTCCCTCGAAAAGTCGGATCAATCACCTCATTGCCAGAAATCTTCATTAAATATGTGCATGTAGAATTCTATTGAAAATGTAGCATCATTGAATTATTAACGCAATGCATGAATGTAATTATTACACTGTAGGCTTCAGTCCTGATCTGACCCTCTTCTGAGTTTACATTAAACACTTCTCCAACGTATTGTATGATGAACTGCCCGGCCTTAATATCACTGCCGGCTTTTAGTCCCCAACCCTTGGGAAATTAGTGATGGTTAGGAATTAAAAAAAACTCATTAAAATGAAGTCTTACTTTTCCTTCAAAAGGATACGGGAATACATCAGCGTTCTGCTGGAGTTGAAATTTACGGTTCCGGCAGTATTCCCCGCATGGACAGCTGTGAGGCTCACATTCATAACACACTATTCGGTTAAGACAGCGCTCTCCGCAATTATAAGATATTGTTTTGTTAATTTTTTCATAAAGCCTAGATTGAGAAATTAAACACTAGATAGGTAGTCTCCAGCTTACGCTGCTTGCTCAGGATCACATTTGACACAGCCGCAAATGAGTATATCGTCCTCGTTGGGGACTCTCTTTTTCCGGTCGAGGTAAATATTGCTTTTGATTAACGCATAAGTCTTCAAGCTCTCGTTGTACCAACAGCGCCGTTCTCTCTCCTTATTCTTAAGAAAATGTTAGTTTCCAGACTATAAAAATGCAAACCATCGTTTTTCCAGGGTCTTCAATCTCCATTTTATTCTCATTAGCACTTCCAATTGGGGGCTCATTATGGACATCCACCTTCACTGCTTCTGCATCTTGAGCCTTTCGAAAGAAAAATTCAAATATATTTCAGATAATACAGTGGGATGGTTCTTACCAGAAATTCGTGGAAAGGTTCCTCATGCTTAGCAACATGAAAATTGACGTCGTGGAAGGTCTTGTCTGTCACGTCGGTGTCTGGACTCTGCATTGAATAATTTCGCAATATTTATTGTATTCTATAAATTTTGCCCGAATTTTAGCTGGGCTTGATAATTTCGACACTCACTAAATTAACTAGAATGTAGCTATCAGTTATTTGTTTTTAATTGTTTCTGACCAATAATATCAACTACTTGTTCTCTTCTGAATTTCAAAAAACTATTCTTAATGATGGATTATGAAACTAAGCGTCTAGGAATAACAGCTTTAAGCAGCAGTCTAAAGAAATTCAAAGGTCACACATTCTTTTTCGAGATTCATCCCAGATTTCATAAATCAACAACTCGATAAGTATACATATTCTCGAAGGATATGACACAACACAGAGAGAGAGATTCATACCTTATAGATAAACCTGAAAATAAACCTTTCTAAAATGGTTTGAAAATTATGCTTCATTTTCATTTCATATTCGATATAGCGAAATCAAAAATTTTGATCAGGAGACTTTTAATCATATTATCCAATTCTTCATTGCCTTGATCATTTTTTTCTGGCAGCATCTCATCTTTTATTTTTCGTCCAGGTTTTGGAACAATCTTTCCATTCATGGCGATCAGCATCTGAGCGATCTCTTTCATCCGCGGTTTGATCTAATAAAAGAATATTTAGTCTAAACTCGCGGAAAAGACTGTTATTGTTACTAATTCTATATCCAATTCGACTAGTTTTGGTAGTACAGAAGTCGCAAGAGAATCTCTGAGGTTATAGATCTCGCGTTCGAGCTCTAAGCACTTCAGTTTCCGAATCACAGCGTCAAGGCCGTCTTCATTTTCTACTTCTGCAAGTATATCTTTTTTTGGGCGAGGAGATTCTTGTTCTTTGAGCAGACTGGTATATTCCTCGAACTTGGATGTATAGAGAGTTATGATCATAACATCATTGCTAAATTAAATTTTTCATAATATTGAACTGTTTGTTAGTAAGTGTACTCTAGAAGTCTTTCCAAAGCTTTCCGCTTCTCTGTCTGGTTTGTAGTGCAGTGGTAGATCTTATATAACAGGATGGCTTGCGTTCCAAGTGCCTCTTTCTCCTGCTTTAATAGTCCTGGTAATTGCATCATGTCCTTCATGAAACCTTCATTATAGCACTTAATGAAAAATCTGGAGCTGTATTAGTAATTACCATTCTTCCAAAGGCAATATCTCAGGAAGATCTCCTCGTTAAACGAATGCGCAAACTCATATGAATTCTGTAAAATTGTCAGAATTTCATTGATGTGCTTTTTGAAATTTAATTAAGGCCAAATCAAATAGAATAAGCAGCTACCTCTTCTTTGAGTTTAGCGTAATGATCCTCTATCAGTTCTTTCACAACTCCAATCATTAAGAGTTGCACGACGCATTTCGTTACAGCCTCATCAAAATTAAACTTGATGCTCACCAGCGTTTTCTTTATATTTCACAATGTTAATTGAAATTCCCAACATATGAAAAATTATTTACGGTCTGATTTGCTTTCTCAAAAACTTCAGAGTTTTTCGCCTCAGTTAGCTAGACATCGATAAGCAATGTGTTATTCTATAAAACAAAAGTCTTCTACCTGTGATGGGACAGTCGTTGAGAATATCACTTTAAGAGTCGCTATTATCAGATCCCAATCAGTATCCTCATAATATTCTGATACAGTATTCAAAAATCCTCTGAACGCGTCGATGCTTATCTTCGCAAGGAACTATTTCAAGTCATTTATTAGCTGGGAGAGTATATTTAGATCTCACCTCATGAGGATTTTGCATCGAAGTGATGAGTATGTTTAAAAAATCAGGAGTGAAGTCTTTGAGCTTCGAATAATGCGTTTTAAAAACATCGATCATTCTGGTGTAAGCCAGCTTGCAATTTTGTCTGAAAAACTCGAAGGACTGGTCCTTGACGCCGTGTTTCCTTGATTGGAAGGAAAACTGTATCTCATCGAAAAGCATCTTGATGACGCTCCTCATAATCATCTGCCAAAACTCCTGTGTAAACACTCCTCCATTTTCCTTTAAAATCGAGTATAAAATTTGCAGCCCAGTGTTTGCGATCTTAGACCTTGAGTCAGTAGCCATGGTTGCCAGCTTACTCAATAAGGTAAGCCATGCATCTACATGAATTTTTGGGATGATGGCAGGTTTCTAATCATAATTTACCTTCTGTAAGGCCATAATAAGAGTTTTGTTCGGTTTCATTGACTTCGGTGCCGTCGTTAGCGATTTCTTCGATAATATTGCCAAAATCGCCTTTTGAAGGTGTGCTTGGAGTGCTAAGTCCAAGTTTCGCTGGACTTTCCGGCTTTACCGATTTTTCTAGTTTTTCGTCGATCTGTTGCTTCTCTGCGTGGGCCTTGACGATGGAGCTCATGCATTTTTGTACCAGAGTCACTGCACTGAAGCAGATTTTTTCCACACGGCACATCATGAATTTCAGAAGCACTTGCATAAACTCGTGCAGGCTCTCTTTCAGTGGCGAAAGGTCCTCAGAAAAATGCTTTTGGATAATCTAATATGTGAATTTTATGATTAGTGTCTAGCAGGAAAAAAGCGAAGATACAGCAAAAGAGGTCTCGACAAGAATCGGCTTGTCTGAATCAGCACTGGCGCCTAGTACATCGAATATAATCCTATCATTTGGTTACTCGATTAATTGAGGGTCAGAGTTAGTTTATTACTTCCACCCAGACTTGATGGTATGAAGTGAGTGCGAAATTATGTGGTCAATGCACGTGAGGATAAATTCTTTAATTTCAGTAGATTCGCCATGTGTGTTGGTAAATATGTTCTCAAAAGGTTTCAAAAACTCCTTCTGGAAATCAAAATTGGAAAGCTCTTCTTTCTATAAGTGACGATTAAACCAAGATATTTGACTGCCTTATATACCTTTAAAAATTTGAGGGCCAACTGTTTCAGTGAATCCACAGCTAGAATACTGACTGATAGGTTTGGATGGCAACCTGCCTTGCTAAAATGCTCTTGCATGATATTCCATATTTTTTGCCACACAAATTTCACTCGCCCCATGTTATATTCAGCAACTTCGACTATCTTTTGCAGGCAGTATGTTCGTGGCGTTGCGGCTTTGAGCTCCTCTCTGTTGATGAAATAGGAATATTAGCGTTCACAGAAAAGAAGGTAGTCATTTATTACTCTGAAACTCTGCAGAGACATGAGATAAAAGCTATAATCTCGTCGGCATTGAAAAGACTCGACTTGCTAAATACCAAGTCAAGTAGGTTCGGATCGATAGTCGCTTTGATGAGGTCTCTATTCACCATTTCGACGTTATCACCTTCGTTTTCCTTCGAAGAGTCCCGCCTCATCGTGACATTTAAATTCAAAAAGTAATCGACTCGACTCATGCATTCGACGATGGTCTCCCAACTCGTTCGTAAGCAATTGCCCAGAGTGCTTCCAATCTGCAGGATCGCTTTTATCGCTCGAAGATGTTTCTCTCGGATCTCTTTGAACGTAGAACTGCAAATTTGGATGTCAAAACTAACAAATAGAGAATTTTGGATTACTGATAGCCCTTTTTCAGGTTAGTAAAATTATAAAGACTCATGATTAGAGTATCGCGCTCAGTATCAAGTCCATGGCGCCCTGCAATGTTGATGCTGAGGACATAGCCTTCGAGGCAGAGCTGTATTATTTTCGGTTCCTCATTCTGCTCGAGCAATACACTGAAACTGGCTAACAGCGGACTCCACATGATAGAGAACAGCGGCCGAATGTATTCAGTTGTCTGTACTTTGATAAAAACTTTATCTTGTCCTTTGCGAATTCGCTCCTTGCTCTCGCGGATCATATTTTCCGACTCTTTCATAAACAAACCCATTCTTTTCTTGAAATTGGCCTGCGCAGATTCTTGGCTATTACAAAATTTGAATTACTTGAAATCTAAATTTGCCTTACAAATTCTGCTTTGCTTTCTCAGAGGAAGGAATGGCGAGCGGAGCCTTTTGCACTCGGGCGTAGATTCCGTTCAACGTCTCAACAGGTATATTTTCACCGTCGTTTAGCCCTCTCGCTAAGTCAACAAACTGAGATAGTGTCATCTTTTCCTGCACTTGCGGGTTATGAAGAGACGTTTGTAACATCATGAGCAAATAAGAAAGCGTATAAGCCGCTGTCGCCGATTTGTATACTGTGTTTGGGTTATCATGCATATATTTCCTCGCAAACACCTGCACAATTCGATCAACTTTCTGCCCTTCACCAGGTAGGTCAAAATAGGAAAGGAAGTGCTTCATCGCTTCATCAATAGAGAGTTTCTTAAAGCTCATATGGTCCGTAAAGCCTTCCAACACACTGATATTAAAGGGGCTTTCTTCTCCGAAATAATCCCCGAGGGTCTCCTTGGAAATGAGTTTATGGTAGGTTACCAGGAACTTGGCAACTTCAACAGGACTTTTAAAAATGTATTAGATACATCAAAGTCACAGGAGTTAGAATTACTCTTCCTTGAGAAGTCCGAGGCCATAGATATACTTTAGGCCTGCTTTGGGCTTTATATTGAATTTTAAAATGGCACGTTGAATTTGGTTCTTCATGGTTTTTGACCTCTCAATCTGTTCTTTGCCGTCTTCCTTCACATCATCGCCCCCTTGAGACAGATTATCGTCGTCCTGATTCGTTATATTGTCGTCAGGCCCGACCATCATCGTCATTGTTTGATTCTGGGCTGCAGCTTGAGACACCAGAGACGCTTTGCTAATTTTTGTCATTTCTTCGACTTCATCCGTGAACCGGACGAGCGATTTGCAAAATGCGATTATTGACTCAAGAGCCAAGGTTTTTAATGTATGCTCTTGGACAGGTTGTATGACCGTGTTATATTCTGTCTTCGAGTACTTGCCTTGTGCAATTTTGCCTAAATCATGGTCAGACCTCGGGCCAAATGAGTAGTAACTCACCAAGAAATTCCATAATGCGCTCGACGATATTATAGTATTCAACATCGCAGTCGTAATTTACGTAGAACTCGATCATGTTTATCGCTCGCTGCGAAATTTTGAAAATAACCTGCAAGGCAAGCAACCGATGATAGTAGGTGCTATTGCCGCTCTCGAGCATTTTCAAAAACACTCCGTCGATAAAAACTGCGATCTCTTGCTTTAAATAATAGCGGAAATGATTCACCTAATAAACAAAAATGCTCTTGGCACTGCAATAGAGGACTCATTACCAAACACACGAAAATTCCGAGACTCAGAGTCACTACGGGCCTTTCCGAGCTCACAGAATTTTTCAAAATGCTCTCACAGAGATACTCCTTGACGACGTCAGCAAACTCGGTCCTGGCGAGGAAAGTTGGACCCGGATTCTCAAGCAGCCCTCGAAGAATTTCGAGGACAAGAATTTTACTCTTCAGATTATACTGACTATTAGCAAAGGGAGATAAACACAAAGTTTTGAGGTTGTTGGAGCTTACGGGGCCTCATCACGAGTTGACATTTTACAAATTGTTTTGAAAAGTACAATTGCATCGTTCAAATAGGTATTCACTCGATTGCTTTCCAATTGAGTGCCTGTCTGAAAATTCTGGATGTCTTCTATCTCGTCAAGGTGTTTCATTTTGCATTCCACTGAGCAAATTGGCACTCGCGTATCTTTGCAATACACATCCGTTGGGTTTCTGCAGACAAAGCACCTGATGAGTAAATAATAAAAGTTGCTTGCAATTCAAAAAAAAGAGACATTTACCATCCAAAGAGACCGGCTCTTTGTCCTTTTTCATTCTCACAATCAGTTTCTATCAAGCGTCGATATTTCAGGTCGTCAGGATCGAGGACGGCTGGTACGCTTCTCAATGGAATGCTGTTTAATTCTTCAGCGTACCTTTCAGGATCTTGGCTTGAGCGACCTTCCCAGGCTTTTTTCACGCTACTAACCTTCGCGTCATACAGTACTACGTCATCAACGATGCATTGCACAGTATTGAAAACATAGGCGTCGATCATGGCATTCGCGTCATGGTCAGCAAGCCTCGTCTCTGAAGTTTCAAACAAATTCTGAGTTTTGTCTTTCGCTTTGGGTGAAAACGAATCAAACATCCGCGTGGGAACCAAATTAACGTTTCCGGATTTGTCTATTGTCATGTCAGGGTTAAGGTTCGCCTCCAGGTTAACCGATGGGTCTTCCGCATTCATTTGAATACTCTGCTGTTCTCTATGCGATGGCATTTCCCCTTTTAGTTGCATTGTTTCAGGAGAGTAACTAGGAATCGTTTGAAGCCCATTAAGCAAGCCTTTCTCTTGTTTTTTCGCCGCTTGGCTCTTCCGCCATTCCTCTCCTCCTAAATTATACTCCTCCATCCTCTGATATACCAGGTGGATCATCTGATTGATCGCTGCTCGAGCAGTAATTTGATTCACGCTGTTTTTACTCACTACAAATCGATCAAATTTTTCCCCATGAAAAAATGCTAGATTACATATATTGATATTGTAGAAGACTCTAAATATCTGTAGCAAGCTCCGATCATGTGCCTCCACTACCAGACTCACGAATATCGTTAATAATACCTGAATTCAAAAAAAAAAATTGCGTTATTTCTTTTGAAACGCCAAAAAAACAATTGGGTTGTCATTACCTTAATCACTGTCAATTGCAAACTCTCTTCTTTCTCGTAATTCGTTTGACTAATGCTCTCGATTACAGCGTCGATTAGTTTTCGTTTTGGATCGGAAAACTTCTGATTGTCTTTCTCGGACGTGGCATATTCCTCAATGTGGATATTGACGGTGTAGTCTTTGCAACTGCAATCCATGAACCCATTTGAAATCAGTTTCTGAATTAGTTTACAGGTGAGTTTTTCCTCAAGAAATATATTAACTCACCTGAATAGTAATCAATGAGAGCTCCACGAGCTTTGTGATTTTTGTTTCCATGCAAAGCTTATAGACGACGAAATACTTATTGGCGTCCATAGTCCGTGGACTGTCAGCCTTGAGTTGCTCTAGTGAATTATTAAAATTCATGAATGATTAGAATGCCAACCCATAGATTTGGTTATGAGGTCTTTAATCTCCTTATACTTCTTCGGAAGCAGTTTTGCTATCTTGTCAAAGGAAGCTGACAAGAGCTCTTGGTACAGCTGTAATTGATCTGACTTTTGCTCCATTTATTTATTTACTCTTTGTTTATTTTAGATATACAAGGGTTTCCTGAGAATTCATTAAGCTATGAAATATAATGATATATGAAAAATTAAAAATTCGCTTGATAAAGTCTCGCTTAGCTACAAATTGCTTTAAATTGTGTGCTTCCTTTCAAAGGAAGATGATCGAGAAGAAGGGAAGAGAAGAAGGAATGTGGAACAGTATGCAAGGACAAATTGGATTATTACCCGATTGGGAGCAAGGCTATCTTAATGTGAAATGCAGACTTAAATTATAATGAGTTTGTTGGATCAGCTGATCTTGAATAAGTGAAGAGCTAAGTCAGAGAGAATTGGCTTAAAAGATATACGAATTTGTATTCACAGTGGTGTTTTGGGTTTGTTCAGGAGATGGCTGCCATAATTGTCTTTTCAACTTCCGAGATTCCAGTCGCATATATTTTTACGAAGGCTCCAGCATGAAACAATGAACTGGTGGTATTGAAATATTTCGTCTTACGAAATCCCACAAAATTTGACAAGTGTATCGTTTAGTTTTATTTATTTTTCCAACTCAATTTAAATGTTTGATTTAATAAAATACAAAATATTTAAAACAAACAGCTGCATTGAAAATTTAACAAAAAACAAAAAAACATATATATATTAAACTTATATATATATTACATGCTCAATATTGAAAAGCACTTCTTTGTCAACAATGAGCAAATTTGAATTCTTTCGAGGGTTTATCCCACCCTCAAGCAATAAACATTCAATTCATAAAATTGAAAAATAGCCTCTTAAATTTCATATTTGAGAGTGAGAAATTAAGACCACAATCAAAATCTAGATTCCTTCAGAAGCATTCGCATTAGCTATCTTTATTGGAATAATCATAAAATCATTATTCTCTTAGGAAAAAAATCCCTCTATTTCTGATTTTAACCAGCTTCAATAAAATTATGAGCTTTATTCGCTGAAAGTTATTAAACATACCCTTATTCTTGGATAAATCATGAACTTTTATATGTAAAGCCTTCGCCTAATGAAAAACTGGAACCTCTTCTTTCATAGTTCTGGTATTTATAGAGCCGACTACCTATCAAAGTTTGCTCTTTCATGATGTTCTCTTGGCAACATTATCTCCAAGGTGATCAAATCAGTTAATTTTATATCATCATTCGCTTCAACGTAATTAATCCCTTAACACAACTTTCTCTTCCAGCAAAACAAATGATGATTGCATCCCTAAATTCCAATTCTGAAAAGCCGCGATTTTCATCCAATCTGAACAGCAAAATTCTCTTTTAATATCTAATTAAATCTACATTATTTCTTTCACACCATTTCTCCAAAAGTTATGGCAGATCTAAAGCCATTTTTTAGCCCTTCTAATCTAAGAGATTGTCTCCAGCTTTTAGCTCAACTCCTGGTCAACGGCATGGCTGAAAGAATGGAGTATCCAGCTATTTGCGTTCAAATCATCTGCGATGCACCAAAATATGTTATCGCTGACTCCTCGCTCAGGATGGATGCGTTATTCAGCTCTGCAGATAAAAGAATGAATGAACCTAAACAAAATCAGGTTCTTCTATTACAAAATTGGTGGTTTGAACTACAGTCGGATAGAATGACTAATGAGCCCATTATTATTGTCATCATAGAGAAATTTGAATTGCTTGCTCCATTAGACACCATAAATAATTATTGCAGTCCGAGTTTCAATGAAGATCTTCAATTGGAACAAACCAGGTCAGTTTTTCTGTGGCTATTTCAGACAATGCCTTTTAACGCGCGCTTTCTTCCAAAAGAGTCCGTTCAAAAATTAAAGAGTGTCCTGATTCCTGCCAATGAAACAAGCCTTCAATACAATGGAACAGGATCACAAATCCGCAACGAAGAACAAAAATTTTCCGGTCAAACAAATTCTCAATCGGGTGATTCTATCTTTTCTGGATTCTATTCTGTAAGCTCGTCATTATATTTGGAAATCGAGGGTGGTCAGCCTCAGAATGATAATCTATCCATAACTGAATCATCGGAACGTAAGCATGTTAAAGTTAATACCTCAAAGCAGTATCGTTCTGAACTCGTAAATAAGAGAACTGCGGTCTCAAAATTTATGATTGGCGAGGAGTCTCAGATACAAAGGGACCAATATTTTTTAACGCATTATAGAGATGAAACACAAGGACCGATGGTCAAGGAGAGTTCACCTCAAAATCCTGTAAGGCAGTACCGATACCTCATGGGAAGTAACTCTCAATGCCAGAAGATCCAAGAGATGGATATTGAGGAAGAAAATGAAGGATACTCTTATAGATTTGAGGATCGAGTAGCAAGAGGAGATTTGGTGGGAGAAGGTGCCGGAAGCGCAATAAAAAGGAACTTTCTTAAATACTCTGCTCAGAGTAATTGTGTGCAAGGGCTTCTGCAAGAGCCTATTCCAATGAAGAGAGGAAAATACACAGGGAGCGGAATTGATGCTGAATGAGGGGAGGATGAAAAATTTTCGCTGCCATGAAAGTTGGTATTGTATGTGATAAATTATTCATTTTGTTTGTCCGATCTTTAGACATTCCTTTTAATGAGTCATGTTGAGTAAATAAAATGAAAATTGTCTTAAATTCAATTCCATTCACAGAAAGATAGGACACTCTAGCTGTTGATATTATCTTGGGAAGAGTTTTGTGTTTTTTGCTAGGATTATCAAACTTGATATGAAAAAAATTTAATTTTTGAGGTTTAACGACCTATTTGCTAAAAATATCTGATCGTGGAAAATTAATTCTATTAGTTAGTAGCGGTGAAAAATCAGCCTTTTGAGCAGTAGTTTTTTGACTCTTACGTGGAAGAAAACAAAAAGTTAACCCTCTAATAATACTGTTCACTAGGCTAAGCAACTTCTGCAGTTTTTCATGAATATCATCGAGGTAGTTGTAGTGAATTGAAGGCAGTCAAGAGAACGGCTAAAATGTTGTTGACCTTCTTTATTTTTGCAAACTCTTCTCAAAGTGTTTAGCTGCTGAATCAGAAAGAACTTTCGATTCAGCCATCAAAGTACTTTACAAAAATAACTTTCTATTAATTTCCGATTAATTTGCAATTGAACCTTGCCGTGAAAAATTAATCTAAAAGATTAATTCTTGAGCGCTTTAGGAGTCACTGAGTTGATCAGAAATAGACAAAATCTTCTTTATTTTTTCATAAACTACAATAAATTGCGAAAAATTCCTGTGTATTTCTAATGCAAGAAATCGACTCTACGATCTATTACAGAGACTACCCTGCGGCAGTAGTCTTTCCCTACATTACAGATGACGATGGTCTCAAGATCGTCTTCATCAAGGACACCAAAACGAACAAATTGCGTGATATTCGTACGTCATCTGTGAAATGCGATGTTTCTATCGTCTTCACAGCTGGAAAAGCCTTACTTAGAGGAACTTATGGACTGTTTACCCCTGAAAACGTTCTCGGCAAGGCTCCTGAGAAGCTTCAGCCGCTCCGAATCTCCAAACCCGAGAATTATAATTGCAACATGATCTTCAATGAGCCAGCGTTCGTGGATCTGCTCGACGCTTTCCTCAAAACCTCCACCCACTCTGAACTCCCAACCGGTGTCAAGGCTTTTGCGCTCCCTATTAAAAACCTTCCTCTCGAGGCTTGCAATGATTATCTGAAAGAGAATGGGCATTCAGTTGAGATCACCCTTGTTGCGTTAGAAGAGCTTGACAAATTGAAGGACGAAAGTTTGGAGGAAGAGACAATTGAGACTGTTCGACTCCTGAAGTTAGGACTCATTCCAAGTATTACCAAGAAGGTTTCTATGGCGCCTGCTAAGCGATATGCTATTGTTAACTGTCGAGAGCTTATGGAAAACCAATCTAATTTAGCATGCTTATATACGTTTGGTGAGGCAGCGCTGCAAGGTCATTTTAGAAAACCAGGTGAAGAATGGTACTTATTCAAAGCTGCCTACGGCGAATTTCCTGATCCAGAACTGCTGAAAACACTTGATGGTAAGCAATTCATTGTTCATTAGTTTTTTAACTCTAGATAGGAATCATTATCCCTGGAGCACCAGGCCATTGCTACGACCCGATCCATAAATGGATTCCTGATGTTGAGAAGTTTCTTAGACATGTGTATGAAAATACTAAGATCAGATACCTCGGACTGTGCTATGGCGCGCAGCTGTTGGCTCAAGCGATGGGCGGAAAGGTAGAAAAAATGGCTCACATGGCGACTAGACTTGGAAATGACGAAGTCTCCTTTACAGAAGATTTCTATGAGCTACCATATGTGAAAGCACATAAAGAATTCTACGCAAAGAAGCCGAAATCCTTGGCTGTTTTGAAGTCTCACGGTGATCATATAACCAAGCTCCCTCGTGAGGCAAAGTTAATGGGATCCTCAACAACCACCGAAGTGGAAGTTTTTACAATGGGAGACCGCTTTTTCGCTGTTCAAGGCCACCCGGAAGCGACCGCAGAATTTGCATGTGCTCGAATGTCGCTGACAAAGCTCTCAGAAGCTGATGACCAAGCGATAGAAGCGTACGAAAAAGCGAAAACTGAGAGAATAAAGGAAAGGTATTCAATTCCGGAGGACAAGTTCGACTGGCTCGCTATATGCACCAATTTCCTAAAGGGAATTGGAAATTAAGTTTAAGGAAAGCTTCCATTTGCATTGCTGAATACATCTTCATATATATAAATAAATGTAGTTCTCTTTTTTTTTCATCAGATAGAACTCGAAAAACGAATCTATGTGCTCTCTCAAAATATTCAGTTGCTATGCATGAGAATGACTTCAAATTCCTTACAGAATGTTAATAAATAATATTAATGAGATAAGGTGTAAAAGGGAAAAAAATTTAATAAAATCGTTAGACTAAGATTTTTTTCATAGTTTATCGTTCGGTTAGAACCTTAAGACTTAATAATGGAATTTATTACACGTATGTTCAATCTTTTTGTTTTTAGTTTTATTAATATGATTACTAGTATGGACACCTAATACTGATAATATCCTTTGGTATTATGTGTGCACAATTCTAGCCGACTTTGCCATAGTAATAAAAGATCAAAACGACAATCTTTTATTTGAGAAGATTTATGTTTTCAAAAAAATAGGATATATTTATAGCTTCGGCAGCGTTCATCAGAAGAGGCCTCCTTTGCAATGACCCGAATGACTCTAGGGGGTCAATCTACTGGCTTTGGTTCCACATGCCTCCCGTATTCGTGGCTTGTGGGTAGAATCTTTCTTTCATTTTCGGGATTTTCAAGATGTTCGCATGGGCATAAGCGATACCCCAAGGATGCGGATTTTCAATGGAAATCCTCATATCAAGCATCCTAAATTGTGTCGGTTACTTAAATTTAAGCTCTCGAAATTTACCTGAAAATTTGCTCTTGAATCACTCCATATTCGTCGAACATGTAGAAGCTGAAGAGGAGAGAGATGAAGTAGAATGTAATCAAGTTAGGGTATCTGATATTATTCAGAATCGCGTTCAAAAGCGTTTCTCTCATGTTAGAGTTTGAGAACGTGATCAGTTTCTATTATTATAGCAATTTAGAAAATCCTACAAACTATTAATAGCTAGTTACCATGAAGAGGTTGTAGGACTCGCGTCTGTACTCCTTGGCTTTAGGTTCTTGAGCTAGTTGGGAATTAGGTTTAGAGACGCATTAGCGAACATAAGACTTACCTCTCAGGACGCAGGAAGGAATATAAAGCACGAAGGCGTTTACAACAGGGTAGTTGATAGATCCTTCTAAACAAAAGAAATGAGATTGCCTGGGTTTTCACAAAATCAAGGCTTACTCGCTGAATCAGATTGAATCACCAGCTTGCTGCAAATTTCACGGAAGAAAGTGTCGTTGTTCTGAGGGGTGTTCAGGTAGCTCAGGATACTGGTCTATTAGAATTGCTATAATTAGAGCGTGTTTGTGCTAGAAAGAAAGGCACATGGAGGTCGATGCTTGTAATTCTCTCGCTAAAGTTGCCGAGTGTAACAGGGAGTGTGCGGAACTCTTCCTTAGCCTCAAGTTGCTAATGGGGGGAAATCATCAAATAAAATTCATTTGGCTGAGAATAGTACTTGTAATGGCGCGGCACGAGAGGGCTCTGGGAGGACCATGTTTGGAGGGAAAGCAGAGAGGATCAAATTTCTGATTTGGATGAATTTTTCGGGAATGAATTCGCAGAGGAAGAAGCTCATCTCGATGAAGAATTCAGGGAAATCGTTAAGGATTACAAGCAACATTCGCAGCACTCCCTTGTAGAAAGTCTTCATTGAGTCAGATTTGAAGTACTCAGTCTCCGAAACCTCCTTTAGCATCTTAAAGATGCTAATCAAGAGCGAACTAAATCTGCCCCACATGTCACCCTTAAGCTGAGCCTTTATTCAATCAGTTAAATCTCAGGAAATCCAAAAATTCTTTACTGTTTGTGCTCCAGTCATAAGCACTAGTGGCATGAAGTCTTTATGTGAAATCAGCTGCAACCACGCAAACGCAAAGCTTGGACATTTAAGGGGTTGGATTCTATCGAACAGCTTGATCAAAGTGTTCAAGAACTGGATCGTGTCAGCTGTGCTGAAATTATATTCCTTTCTCTTCAAGTCCTACCCGAGCAAATGGATTTAGATTTTCCAACCTCTTTGTAGAATAGCTTACGTAAATCAGGTTCAAGAACAGCTTGAAGAAAGGTCTCTGGTTGAATTTCTCGCGCTGGAAGTCGTGATACTTGATCAGAACGAGCGTGGCGCTACTCAAGAATTTATCGAAAAGCTCGACTTTGTTCGTTGTGATGGTTTTCAAGAGGACGATGATCAGTTTGCTCAAAGCGTCGATGTATGTAAAATCCATGTCTTGTAAGTCCAAGCCCAAAACAGAGGAGTAGAGTTCGGCTCGTTTGGTACTCTCAAGAGTATGATCGACGCAAAGATCAGTGATAAACACGAAGAATTTCAAAGCGTTATCATCCTGGCTCTGGAGAATGTCCGAAATGCTGCCCATGTATTCAAAAATTTCCTTTTCGTCCGCGATTGGTAACCATTGATACAGCTTTTGGGCGCAAGTTTTGAAAAATTCCGCTTCTTTCTCGCTGAACAAGCTCAGCACGGCACCCAAAGCCGCTGGTTGCTGCTGATGTTGTGATGAGCCTTTGAACTTTTGGCTGTTTGGGTCACTGGCCGCTCGCTGCTTCTCGGCATCAAGCTCTTCAAAGAACTTCGTCATCTCTGGAACTCCTTCCAGCTGTTTCCTATTCTTAAGGATCTGATCGACTGATCGTTGGAAGTTTTCAAGAGGAAGAAGCTTTTCGTCAAACACAAGGGTTTGGATAATCTTTGCCACTGGAACGAACTGATAAGCTTGGTTGTATTTTTCAAGCGCATCGGCGTACATCTCATCGAACTCTGGAATCGTGATGAAATTCTTTCGGATGAGAATAAGTATGATGTCGTATTTCAAAGTTCGTTTCTCTTGAGGGTCCAATATCCATTCCAGAACCTCAACACTGAGATTGCTGTCGTAATATCGCTTCAGAGTGGTGAGGAGATCAAGATACACGGTCATTTTTTCTGTAGAGAGCTTTCCACCGAACGCTTGGATCATGATCTTTAAAAAAAAATGAGAGCAATCCCTAATCGTATCTCAAGTAATCCATTTACCTTGATAGCGAATTCGTAAGCCAGCACATTCATATTCTCAGTCTTCTTAATGAGATCGCTTATTCTTTTCGTGAGGCTGTGAAATTCGCGAAGCCTCTCGTCTTTAGTAAGCGGGTCGCTCTGACTGCTTGACCAGGTTCCCAGTACTTTATCAAGCTGCTTGATGTCTGCCGTAATGAGATAAATCGGTTAGTGAGGCAAATAAATTGAAAGACTTACATTGCTCAAATTCCGCAACGACTTGGAGGCTCCTTTGATCAAGTTTCCTTTCTCCCACCTTAGTGCGTTCTGCTTCTACAGACGTTGGGTTCGTGGGTTTTTTATTTCCGGAGTTTTGATTGATTTGTGCTCTTGATGAGCCTGCAAAGTCCTCATAGATTTTGAATTGATCAGGCGTTAATCCTCTTGGGCTAGGTCTTAGCACCTCTGGGAGGTTTGCGATGATATGGAATAAGTTGTCATCTGTATTGAAAGAAGTGCCGTGTCTCATAGCTTCCTGTCTTCTTTCCACAGCCTCAATGATCGCAGGTTCTCGATTAACGTCTTCAATTGCCTTTTCCACCACTGCTTTCTTAATCAAGGAGCATCCGAGGTTCAGGTTATCGCTGCTCAACAAGTTAATCATTTCCTCTTTAGCACTCTCTTCGATATTGTATCCCTCGAGTGCTTGCTTCAAATAGTTAATCAGGCTCAATCGCAGGGGTTCTCTGCAAGTAACAAGTGCCAAACTTCCAGCGAGATGCTGCACGATGAGATTAGTTCCCTGCAGAAGTTTAACGTCACTAGGTTCAAGCGCAAAGTCTTTCAACACTAGCTCTTTGGCAGTGATGAGCGCAATTGCCACGGATCTGGTAACTAGATGAGGAATGAGGTCCCTATAGTATGAGAAAGAAATAAATTAAGTTGCTGTTTTCCAGGAGTTTTTTTTACGAGATTGCTTTCTCTAAGACTTGTGCTACGATGTTCTTGAGATCGATATCTTGATAGATGGCAAGAGACTTATCTATTTGAACATGCTCGACCAAGTCTATCACCATCGTTTTGGTTGTTGGTCTTCTAAGAAATGAGAAAAAGCATGATTATTTAACAATCAAGGGGAAAAAATACTTTTTCCTCTGAAGCCGTCTGCTGATTAGATCCGAGGGAGGGATGCTTTTGCTTTCGATCTTGAGTTCAGTGAACAGCACCGTGACTTCAGCTTTCTGATGCATTTTCAGTTCAGGTCTTTCGCAAATTTCGAGCAGCAGTTGCAAGAGGCTCCTCATCCATGCATTATTGATATTGAATACCTGGCTCTGGGTGGACATGGATAAAATTTTGCAGACCATTGGCAAGACGTATTCGAGTTTATTATTTTCCAATGAGTCCAGAAGTAAGTTTTTAAGATCGAAATCAGAGATGATAATTGGTTTGTCTCTCGCCAAAGTGAGACCACCGAGCCACTGGCCGAGATTCCTTAATATAGGTTTCTCGTTAGCAAGCCTCTCGGATCCCAAAACGATATTGATGCACTTGTAGGTGTCTTTGATCATCATTGGGAACATTTCTCGCTTGTTTAATTTCGTCACGATGGTGATGTACACGCCATGTAGATTTGGCTCATAAGGAGCACGCTTGTAGACCACGTATTTAGCTATCCACGTCGGGACGTTGTTGTGTTCGATGTAAAATCGAATTTCGCCAATTTTCTCATCGATGTTGGTCGGAGTGCAATTGTTTAGAGCAAAAGTGACTTTATTCTTGATATCTTCACTGATTTCTGGAAGTTCTCGATCAGCTGCCATGGTCAGCGATTCACTTGAAGGTTGGGAAGAATCGCCTTCTTTCTTTGGTCCCTTACTAGGCTGAGCCTTAGTTTGATCTGGACCAGAAGTTGCTTTTGTGGGAAGGGTCATTTTAGTTGCTGGCTGCGTGACTGTAATTGGGTTGCTATTCATTCTAAGCTGTCCGCCGCTCTGTTGCGATGACCCGACCAGCAGAGGATTCATCTGCCCGAAATTCCCAAAGGAAGGGTCGGCAGAGCCAAAGGGCATACCTCCGCCTCCAACCATGAAAGGGTCACTTGATGTTTGTGGCATTTTCTGTTGCATAGGCACAGGTTTCTTCGGTGATTCGTTGGTTACATTTGTGTTCATAGGCTGGTTGAATCCGATCTGATTTTGAAGATTCTGCAACAGCTGCGCTTGTTGCGATGTGAATTGGCTCCCGAGATTGAGACCACCGAATTGATCGATATTTTCTGGAAGCACTTGCTGTGGCTGTTGCTGTTGACCCCGCTTTGTCGAAGGCCCTGCGAGATTCCCGTTCGACTCTTGTGGTCTTTCTTGCAAATATCTGTAGTATTCTGGAGGGATGTCCAATTGAACTCCTTTAGCCAAGCACATCTAAGAGTAAGAAATAATTATTAACGACTAAATTCTAACTTTTGTGTAATTACATTTCGAATCTCCTCTAGTAAGTCCAAATGCTTTCTTTTCAGTTGCTCATTTTGAAAGAGCAACGAGGTGTTGGGCTGCCACTCATGGAGTCTGCCTTTACAATATTCAAGGGCTCTCACACCGAAATCGAAAAGTTTTCCAGTTTTCTTCAGCGCCTCGAAGATGCATTTGAGGCCAATATTCTGCGTTACGCCTTCAATCAATCGATTCGCTAGCACGGACCCATAGACCTGAGCTGTGATGAACAACTCTCTCTCAGGGTATCTCGAAAAGAACCGGTATTCATCAAACAGATTCGTCATCATGCAAGCAAATATTTCTTTCTCCTTGTTGCTGCTGGAGTTTTTATACCTGGTCATCAAGTCAATCAGCTCTGGGATCGACATCTCTTCTTTGTAAAGCTTGTAGAAGATGGTGTTGGCCGACTCTTCAATCTCTGTCCTCGAGCTTTCAGCCACAATTGCAGGATACAACCTGCAGATCTCCTTGTACTTCTCACTCAACAACACTCGGTTTTTGGGTGACAACTTTGATTCGTAGTTAGGATTCATCAACAGCTGGAAAATCAACGATAAAGTCTCATAAGACAGCTGGGATCGGTCCAGAATTGTATCATACTGAGTGTCGTTGTTCACGTTGCAAGGTTCAATGATATTATCATCGATGTATTTGAAGATCGCGGCCACGAATTGATTGCCTGCAGTCTTGATTCGCTCGGCAAGCCATTGGTCGAGATGCAAAAAGTCTCTTTTCGCTGCCAAAATTCCGAGGCTCACGGCGAAATTATAGTCCTTACAGCTGGCTATCGGAATCAACGAGTCCTTAATTTCTTGCGTGATATCCAGCACTCGCGACAGATTGAGCGACGAGTTATCCTTCTTGTAAAGCTCCGCGATAGCGGAGATCATGATGCTTGGGTTGATCTTCCAGATTGCCTCGATAATTTCGAGCGAGCTCGCGTGGTTCAACAGATACAAAGGGAAGAGGTAGCTGTACAATTCGTCGAGGAGAGTCGCCCCGCGCTTGGGTTTTATTTGCGCTAACCCTAAAATGAGCATATCAGGGCACTTGCTCAGCGGGAAGTCGAAGAGGTTGCGAATCTCGACGAAGTAATCTGAATCGGACAGCTCGACGAGGATCTCGAGGAAGTCAAGTGAGGACCAGAATTGAAGGACTGCTGGGTTTAGGTTCGAGATTTTCAAATTAGGGTAGAGATCGAGAGCGACCTGGCGCTTAGGGCATTCGTTAAAGAAGACCAGATCTGGCTGACCGCAGTTGAACACGTTTATGAGGAATGTGATCTGCGAGGTTGAGTTGTTCCAGTGCTCGAAGAGGACAGACGGAGGGAAAGAGTAGTTGCTGTAAGACTTGCATTTGCGGAGGACCGAGAAGAAGGTCTGGAATGCTCGTTGGTCAACGAATTTCAAGTCAGGACGATCCAGCTTTTTGATCACGTTCGGCCATTTCAGATTCGAGGAATGCTCCATACAGCATCTAATGAAGTTATCGAAGTTCCAATTCGTCTGCACTTTCTTTTCGCTGTGTCCTTCTTGGAATGCAGTCCAATCATCTATTATGTTACGAAATCATCTCTTCTGTCTCTAATAGAAAAATTTACTGGTTTTAGCAGCGGTGTAAGTCTGCGCATAGACTCTTGTATCGTTGAAATCATCCCCGACGGTATTAGACATCATAAGCAGAGCCTGGAATATACTGTCTTCGTCCAGGGTCGGGTACTCCATCATCAAGAGGCTCAACTCTTGCGTGTTCCACGTTATTGTCGGTCCGATATCAGCCAAGAGTTCCCAAAGTTTGATAGATGACACGTGTACAGTTCCTATGTCAGGGCGTCCCTAAGAAAATGAATAGTTATTCATGATACTAAAAAATCATGCTTTAGGTACCTCATTGGCACTGCCGGAATCTTTCACGAAGAGAGGCTTAAATTCGGCGATCTTTTCAGCTGATTGATTAGTTTCAAGCAGGTACTGGACTTCTGCGCTGAGATCCTAAGTAAAATTTAACTTCAACAAACCTTTAGATCGAAAAACTTACTGCAAATTCTCTGCTTACTCGAACAATGTAGAGAAGCGCGCTCAGTGTATTCTCTGGAAACGACATCGGCTTTCCCAACTGATAGTATTCAGCTAGTTTCATTTTCAATAATGCAATTCCTGAGGTTCATTGGGTTTGATTGATTAGGAAAATTTGAGATTTTCTTAGGGTACCTTCTTTGTTTAGCGTGGGATTATGAGAGAGGGCAAGGGAAACTCCAAGAAGGAGCTGTAGTGGGACAGATAGCTTCAGACATTTGCTCATGTCGTTCAAATACTCGGCATATTTTTGATTTGGGCAGACTTGCTCCACGACCTAGGAAGGCAGTCAGCTAAATTCACACAAATGTCGCTCGACCTGAGAAAAGTAATCCAGGAATATGCCTTGGCTGCTGCATAATGTCAGTCGTTGAGTAAGGAACTGGGTTTTTTGTTGATCTTTGCTGCCGTTCTGAACTTTAGAATCTTTGAAGTCGAGACCGTCCAAGAGACACAGAAACAGATGCTTTTCGCCTTCAGCACCTAAAGTGTTCACGATCTAGAGTAACATTAGGAGGTTAGTTGGTGAATGAGAAAAAAGAAAGAGGAAAAAGTTATTAATTATATTCATCAGAATTGAAAGTAGACTTACTGTCAGGATTTCAGTTTTGAGGTTTTTTACGCCTTTCTTGTTCACCATTCCCTGAACAAGAGAGGCGAGTTGCTGGTATATTGCTTGGTTCAAGCTGAGACACATCTTGATGGTTTATGCCATCAATAAGAGAGGTAACATATCTAAGCAAAATTTGGTTAATTATTAATTTTCGAATATTTGTTATTTGTACCATTTTTTTCACCTCTGATATCATTCATTTCACTCTATCTCTGCGTTTCTGGTCTTTACTCGTTCCCTAGAACCGGTCTTAACAACTCAGAATCAATGAAAACATCTAAAACTCGCAGTTGGGTGCTACTTTAGGATAAGAATTTGAAATATTTCTGTTGTTCATTTAGACTCTACCATACTAGCATTGATAGAAAGAAGCTCAAAGTGTAATAGCAATGCCTCTTATAGTAAAATGAAATAAAGTGTGCTTCTGTGGTGCTAATGAAATAGGATGTTCTTAAAAGCTCTGTATGAATGTAAAACTATGAGATTATCTTTGTATCACTTAGTTCGATGAGTGAACGTTTCTTCTTAAAGAATCAATAGCATATTTGAAGGTAGGTTAATGATAATAGACATAGATATTTTATTGAAATCTTAACCTCAAAAACCGATGAGTTTTTCACTCTGAGGTTTTAAATATGTGTATGAATTGCACAAAAATCAAAAGCAATTTTAAAATCATCAGTACTATAGGGAATTTGGTTGAACTGGAACTCACTCTAGAGGCAAACCGTTCAAGGTCTATTTTTTTTCATTTTTCTGAAATTGTGTATTTTTCTGGTGCGCCAACATCTAGAGCTTTGGTCAAATTTTGTTGATTTCCTTTGATAAACGTGATCTCAGAAAATTGTCTACCCAGGAATTTCTAAAGCAATATATTTCGATATATAATTCTCTGGTGCTTTTTTTTGGTTTTTTTGGAACAAGAGATTGCTCTTTCCGTGCTTGTTAAAAACCAAAATATTTATCTGACGGTGAATTCAATGGGACTCCTCAGTTCTCAAGAAGAATGCCATACAAAGTTTCTCTTTCAGATAAGAAAGCTCGTAAAATGCCTTCAGAATTAAGAGGGGGATTTGCTGCAAGCCATAAATTTGACACTAAGGCGACAAAAAAATGCCCTATACGCCAGCATCAGAGCAATGGATCATTCTCATGTGAGGAACGAAACACGTTGCCAATTCTGGTGGAAAAAATAGGGTTGATTTAAATAATCATGTAAAACAGTATTCAAACTCATCTGAATATCAATTGCTCTAATTTCCTACTAGGAGTTGGATAAAATTGCCCATTAAAACTTACTAACTTCGATTCAAGGCACGCCTTTTAGAGGAAAAAATTTGGAGTTTACTGCTCTGATACTTTTCTGAAAAATGGAAATTGCCTTCAATTCATAAAATATAATAGCCTATTTATTTTGTGATATTAGATGAATTTAATCTAAAATTTGAATTTCATATTTATCAAATACTCAATTCCACAGCAACCATACACAGCAAATTTTCTAAATAATCACTTGAGAAGAAATAACCGCTTGTAGTTTTTCTGGGTCTTATTCCCGGCGTCCGCTCTACCACTAACTATTCTCCACTTACACATGAGAAAATTTTTTCTTCAGCAGAAGTTAGCCAATTACCCAATTCAGTCAGGATAATCAACAGAACCATTGATGCACAACTTTTGTCTTCCGTAGATAATATTGCTTCAGAATTGGTTGGAACCTACAGTATTTACTTTGAATATTCACTCGTTGTGTATACTCATGAGAAGCTCAGAACAAAGTTAAATTTCTCATCTGTCCAATAAAACCAAATAGTTCTTGGTTTTACTTCTTCAAAATAAATTTGAATAAATGCAGCCTACTGATATCATCCCCGTCCAAAGAAGGCCTATTCGGTAGAATACGTTAACTCTCAAATTCCCTAACTCTAATCATTTTACAGCAGCCTTGGCTATGAAACTGCACAGCTTCGTCCCTTTTCAGAGAGCAAAAGTCAATTAAATTTGAGACCGGCTTCGAGCACCACCCTCTATACCCGCGTGGCTTTGAATTACGACTATAGTCGAAAAAACAGAACAGCCTCTAGCATAAACAACCTTGATAGTCCGAATCTAGAAGAGGTTAACTCGCATACTAATGGACAACTCTCAGTTCGAGCTCCCACGGCCAGCGTAAAACAGCTTGGGACTGCATACAACTACCAACCGAATGCAAAAGCAAGAAGTGTTCAAAATAAAGAGGACAATAATAAAATGAGTCATAATATCAAAGTTAATAGCAGTTTGGAGTCAACATTACGATCTAATAATACTGGGATTCTTGCAAACCCTACAAGTTTAAATGCTCGGACTAACTTGAGAGACAAACAACCTGATATCGCAACATATTATTCTCCGAGATCCAATTCCTCAACGAAAATCGAGGGAGCTTTGCCCTATCAGCAACCTCTCAATTCAGCAAGAGTGATGAGTTATCAGAGCACAAATCCATATTTAATAGGTCCGAGCTTCATTCATAGCTCCAGCTCGGCGGTATATGACCAAATAGCAGACGAAAAGAGTTCTGTTGCAACGAATCAACCTAGAGTCAATGGAAATGGTTTTCTCGCTCGGTATTCTTCAGCCAAAGCAATGACAACGTTCAAAAATAATTTTTCCCAGCGTCCTAACACATTAATTCCAGTTAATGGGACAGATAACTATAATCCGAACAAACAACTGGCCGATTTTATTGTCAACAACTCAAATTATACTATAAAAATGGCATCTGTCATGAGGAAGCAGGATCAGGTTGAAAATGAAATAATTGACGATTATCAAGACCATTTGGACACACAACGAAATCGAGTTAATCCAACCTCTCGTCCTAATTCATATCAAAACAGACTCTACACAGCAAGAGGGATAAAAGCTCTTGTTGATACGACTTCACCAAAAACACTAACAAAGAATGAGTATCCAACCGATCAGCCTAACCAAGATAGTGAGCTGAATACACACATTAATAAAATTCCTGCAAGTCCCATTTCGATCAAACGAGCAACAAGCCCTAACATCCGTGACTCTGACAGTAGTAAGAAAGAGCACGGTTCTATCAGCACTCCATTGAAGACTTCAACCATCTTTGATGCTGATGCCGAAATTTTTCGACCTCCTTCACGAATTTCAAGCCCTAATCCTAAAAAGCCAATTGAAAATCACAAGTCCTCTGTTATTGTCCTCTCTCCAGCAGATAAAGCAACTTCGTTATCGAACCTTTCTAAAGAGAATCAAATTCCAAACACCACCCAAGATGGGACACCCAATGAATATTTTCTCCTGCAGTCCCGCTCAGCCCAATCATTTGGAAAGATATCTGATAAATTGTCAGATTCGCTATTTCCAGCGCAAAAGACACCGGATAAATATTCAGCAAATCTTCAATCCAAAGTCCCTGCCATTCAAGGACTGAATAAACAAGCGCAAGGACCGTTAAACTTTAATAAAGAAACAACTGCTGAAAAGAGTGAATCTCAATACGCGGTTAAAACCGAGGAAGAATTGCCAACAGCTAGGAGTCAGAATACGAGAAATTCAGGGACGAAAAAATTATTCACTGACACAGATGACGCGAGGAAAGGACTGAAAAGCAGCAGCGGCTCATTTGCCGGGACATTACTTAATAATTTCTTCAATCGGGGCCCTGATAATATCAAAATTCAAAAGTGTAAATGTGATGGATATTCTAAGACTAGCGAAACTTGCAAGAAGGCTCAGCGTTGGATCCTTCGCCAGTATAAGGAGTCAGAATTCGATTCTCTTGAGTCGACTTATTACCAGATATTGCAACATGATCTCGAGGACGAAGAAAACAGCAAACAAATTCAAAAAGATCTGCCAAGGACTTACCCAAGACATAAATATTTTGGTACTACAGGAGAAGGGTAACTTAATTGTTTTGCTAAATTTACATTTTTATTTAATTCTGTAAGGTATGGAGCTCTTGAGCGGATATTGAATGCCTTTGCGAAATATGATCCTCAAATTGGATATGTCCAAGGCATGAATTTCATCGCAGGGTCTTTATTGTACCATGCTGAAGAATACATTGCCTTCTGGCTGCTTGTTATGGTAATCGAGAACTTTGAGATGAGAGACATCTTCTTACCGAGTACCGTTGCTAACTGTTATCCTTAAACTAAACTTCATACACTTCAGAACTGCCTGGACTGACGAAGCATTGCCAATTAATCGATATATTAGTAGCTAGCCACCAACCAGACATTTATGAGAAATTGGTAACAGCAAATTACCTCTCTGGCCTAAACCCTTCCTTTGAAAGTGCACTACACAGATTGTCGTTGAAATGTTTTGCTCTGAGTGGATATTCTCTCTTTTCGCCAGTGTCGTGTCTGTGGATGATATGGTAAATGCTTTCAGATCATGCCTCAGCTTATTCTTAATAAAATTTCAAGGGTGAATTCTATGATAGGCTCTTTGAAGAGGGATGGCCTTTCTTTTATAAAGTGATTCTCGTCTATTTAGGGTCCCTTCGCACGGAAATGCTCAAGCAGAAGGAATTTTCTGAGATTTTAATACTTTTGAAGAGCCAAAACCAAAACGGAGTTATCGATAATAAACAGAAATACGTCGACTGGAGGAAGATATTCAAGCAAGCGATGACCTACGAAGTAGATGCGAAGTTTATTGCCAAAATGCACTCTAACTTCGATGTTGAGAGCCAAAATTTCCACGTGAGTTTTCTCCAAAGAGATTCCAAAAGGCAGTAAGAATAAACAATCATTGTTGTATTAAATATTTTTGTCATCAAGCCAAATGTAACAAAATATGTATAATACATATGTCTAAGTTTGATGTGTAGTTTTTTTTCCTCTTTTAATTTACTAAGGAAGCTCATTGCCGAGTCAACATTGTTATTTCTTAAATACACATCGAAACTTGAATAGCCCTTAATTTTATTTTGCGATTCACAAGTAAAGGTTGACTAGCCTATGGATTTCAAACTCAATTTTGTTCAATCTCCTCCAAAGCGCACTCATTCTCCGAAGAGGTCTATAGGTCCCTCACTGTATTGGGGACAGCAAATGGCTTTTGAAACTCTTGAAAAAGCTGCTAATGCGATCAAAACTACAGCATTTGATCGTCCAACTTCCGGATTAGACAACCCACACGCCTATAGGACCCAGGTGGGAATATATCCTCAACTTCCGAGTCAGTATAGATTTGTGGATTCCAAGTCAGCAAGCATTTTTCGGCCTTTTCTCCAAACATTTGACCAGCGCCAAATCAATATTACTCTCAAGCGAAAATACAGGTTCTCAAAGAAAGGTCAAAGAGCTTCTGGAAATCATGATGCACTGGCAAATCAAAGTCAAACAGAGTTTTTCACTACGAAATCCCAGAGACTTTTATCAGCAACGAATCGCAATCAGAAATTCGTTTTTCCTGGTGAGACCAAGCAAGAGCTCGTTGAGCTCATTAAATATCATAAGAGTCCATTGAGAATTAATACCGAGAACAAAGCTCTCCAAACGCTTTCGACTGAGGAAGATACCAGGTTTGCAGAGGAAGAGGAACTACTAAACCCAGCGAGATTTATAAAAAACAAACCAGGGAGTCGTCCCGGAACTGCTCGTATTTCTAAATCAAATGGGTCGAATGTTCTTACCAAAAACCGACAAACAAGCGCATTCCAGAGAGCTTCGCTTGGAGAGGCCACTGGAGATATGCGACTGGAACAACCTGAAATCACAGCTCGTGGTTCAAATATCAGAGTATTTAATGGAGCTAATCCTTTCAGCTTTGGCTCACCCAGAGTTAACTTAGCTAATAGCTCTCAACCTCAAACTCAGAGTGGAGTAACTGCAAGCAGCGGAAATAGGAGCCAACGAATTGGTATAAATAGACCAAAATCAACGCAGAACAGAGTGTTAAGGCCAAGTACGGGTCGAGTTTCTTCAGTATTACGAAGTAAAAAAGAGGAAGCGATAAGATCTGTTTTAGACGTCGAGGCATCAAAAGAATACAGTCCGCCATACCACACAGAAGGAAATGTCGGGAAGTATGATTTTTTCGCAGATCAGCTCAAGAAAGCAGAGGGAAAATTAGCTCAAACGAATGGCATTCTAACAACACACCCTATGCGTCTTCCTTACGATCTTAGAATAAAAGTCACTCAAATATAAATGGAAAAAACATGTGGCTGCATATTGACATACAGTGTTGCTAATTTATAAAAAAAAATACACATGATTAACTTATCGACTGAGAATTAATAAACTCAATACGCATTGCAGTAGGTGGAGAGCCCTGGTTAGCTTGCTAGATTATCTAAAACATTCATTTAGTTGGTTCAAGGTTTGTTGGTTATATTGAGTAGTTTATTAAAGCTACATTTTAGCTTCGCTTAATTACTACTACTACCAAATTGACCAGCTCTAATTCTATTGAATTCGATTTTAGTTTGAACTAGCACTAAAATAACTAGCATTTAGCAATGTAGAGAACATTATAGTAGGCTACTATTGCAGATTAAATTTCTTTCATCTATTGAATTAAAACTCACTACTATCGTTGCTAAAATTCGCACAATAGTAGTATATTTAACTAACTGGGACTACATTTCGTAATCAAATGCAAACCAACACAGCAGACTATGCTGGAGTACTTTAAGAGAGCGTTTATTAAAACAGCTTTAAACTATTTCGTTATTCGATCTTCAGTGAGATTTGGAGATAAAGCTTAATTGCTCCAAAATCATCAGCTGATGATCGAATCAAATTTTCCATTAGATTGTCATTAAGTTAATTTACCTCATTTACAATTTAAAACTGATTCTTAAAACTCAAAACATGAAAATTGGAACACAAGCAGGCTTACCTTTACAAATATATTGATGCCAAATTGTCTGTAAAACTGAAATGAAATTTACCAAATGAGCGAGTCAATTATTACCTTTACATAAGAATTTGAATTTGAAGAGTTCAATGATTATGAATTTTTAAAACTTGTAAATTCATAACCCAGGTTGAAGCATTCTTGCAGTATGAATATACCAGAATTACAACATGTTGATCATTGGTGAAAAATCCATCAAAGATCGAACAGTTGCTAAAAAGTGATTGCTTTGAAATAAAAGCGAACCCATTACGAATATAACTCTTTCTGGATCAAGAAATACCAATACAAATATGAAATGATTAAAATTTTGAAAGTTAAAATTCAATTATAAAGAGTAAAAATTTTGAGCCTAAATATTTAAATCATAACCGAAAAAAATTGAAGTGTGGATTTGAATGAAACCAAAATGAAAACTGTTAGCTTCAAATAAGAGCCATGGATAGTGTGATGTTCTTTTCGAAAAAACGTTAGATAGATCGATATTCACGAACATATTAGCCTAAGGCCTGTTTACTATACCAAGTGATTACAAATTGTCTATGAAGTGGAGATTATTCAATCAATTGCCTTGGGAGCACCATACAAATTCTTAGAAAAAACGAGTATTAGGATAATTTCATGGTTTAACGTTCTAAAGTTTTCATTTTGTCATGTTTAATAAAGCAGTACAAAAGAAGCAGATTTGATTCATGTCAAAACTACAAAATTTTTTTTGCTATTACTATCACATTCTCTAAATTCTATTTACCAAATGGCCTGGCTTGTGATTAAGAAGTCAATGGAAATGTGATTTAATGTAGCAAGGTGTAATTTACTCTAAATGTAGTTTTCTTTGAGCCTGATCCATGAACACTGCTATTACCAAATCTCAAGGAAGTTTAATGGTTCTTTTTGATATTGATTTGAAATATATGGAGAAATCACATCCTAGCATGAAGACTATTGAAATTTCTATCTTGTTCAGGGCAAAATTTGATCTTCGCATATTATGTAATGAGTTATGAAGCTATCATTACTCACAATCTCCCTAGCTCATACGGCTGATTATCAAATCCAATGAGTAAATCAATCCAAATATTCTAATACCCGAACAAAACTTTGAAATTGTTAGACTAAAGTGTGCGAGAAAAACCATCTTGCCGATATTTATTCTACTTTCGATGAAAAATTTGGACTCAACCCTACAAGCTTATGTTCTGCTCCATCTAAATCATGTAACTCACACTAACTAACTATGTAATTAACTGTTTATGACGGCATAGAAGCACATCAAATGATTTTTCTCTTTCACCTTTCATGTATCCACTATGAAACACTTCTTAACCTCTAAACCGTCTTTTTACATCAAGAGACTAAAGAAGCAGGCTCTAACAATGCTTCATGCCACTTCTCTGAAGATCTATTTCGTCAACTCCCTGTCCTGAATCGAATCCGATTAATTTAATTAATCAAGATTTATAGTCTTTCTAAGTTTTTTAACCTGGAATAACTTTCCAGTATAAATTAATCGGTCGTAAAATAGAAGTTCGCCAGAGTTTCTTCAATTCCTGAAAGACTTCAAGAGCTGAGTCGCGATAACACGATTCGAAGCTTTTTATTTATTTCAAGTTTCTGTTTCTTGGATAGCTAATTACAGATTTTTAGAGCTTAATTTCAAATCTTCAAGATATTGTTGCTCACGATGACGTAATAATCATTTATAATGAGTGAAATTTTTTAATAAATACATGTTACAGGCCTAAGCGCTTTTCCACTATTTATTAAACTCAAATAAAATTTTCTGCTAAAAAATGTCCTATCGAAAAACTCTGAAAATCCTGTTCATCGTGAGTTTGACCCTTTCATTTGCTTGTAACTTCCTTTAGTTTCAATATCTAATATCATTTAGATTCTCCATGTGATTCAATTTGCTCTACATGCAGTGGACCTGGCGCTAATGAATGTCTTTCTTGCCCGTCTGGTCGCTATTTATCAAGCTCCACCTGCCAAGGTATTGAGGATTCTAACGTTGGAATTATCTTGTGTTTTTTCAAGCATGCCATACTGACTGTGCAGAATGTAGCAATAACGGTGCTTCCTCATGCACAAGTTGTACTCCTCCAAAAGTACTATACAGCGGCCAATGCATAAGTAAGAAATTTGAGGAAAATCACTCCTTATCTTATCTAATAGCTTGCCATACGGATTGCGAAACTTGTAACGCACCAGGTATCCAAGGATGCACGACCTGTACCTCGCCAAAAGTACTCTACAACGGCGAGTGCATAAGTAGGAAATTTGTCGAATACGACTACTAATCTTATCTAATAGCTTGTCATGTAGATTGCGAAACTTGTAACGCGCCGGGTATCCAAGGTTGCACAACTTGTACTCCGCCAAAAGTTCTCTACAGCGGCCAGTGTATAAGTAAAAAAAAAAATAAAATTGACTTTGTTCGTTATCATTTGAGATCAGCTTGCGATGCGGACTGTGCTACTTGTGATCAACCCGGGAATCAAGGTTGTACAAGCTGTATGCCACCGAAACAATACTATAATAAGCAATGCATTAGTAATTCTTTCCCACCGAAAATTGTATAAAAAACTGATTAGGTTGCGATTCGACCTGTGCTACCTGTATAAAACCCGGAAATCAGGGCTGCAGTACTTGCACTCCTCCAAGAGTGCTCTATAATGGGCAGTGCATTGGTAAAATAATAAATAATCTTTTCATCAGAATGTCGTTGATAGATTGCCATCCTTCGTGCGATACATGTGTGCTGCCAGGCAACCAGGGGTGTGCGACCTGCGGATCATTGACCCTTGTTCAAGGCCAGCAATGCATCGGTACGCTGCTTTTTTATTCCGAAAATATTTACCTTCTGTCCCTTCTTAAAAGTTTGTGATCCTTCATGTGCAACCTGTAATTATCCTGGAAATCAAGGGTGCACAAGTTGCACTCAGTCAAATTATTATGTTTCGAGTAACAGACAATGCATTGGTAAATTTCTCGACATTCAGATTTTAAATTTTCATCTACTCAGCTTGTCCCAGTAGCAATCCTTCTTGTCCTTGCTCTATACAGCAGTATTTCGATGGCACTTCATGCTCAGGTTCAGAACCACTGATTCAACCATCTTATCGTCTTTAGCTTGTCATACAAGCTGCCTAACATGCAATGGACCTACCGCAGATAAATGTCTCAGTTGTCCCTCTTCAACCATCTTGACTGCAAACTACGAATGCCAAGGTACCGCTCAGCGATTTATATGAATGAGGATTTACTAAACATGAATTTTTAGCCTGTGATACAAGCTGTTTGACCTGCGGCATTAGCACGGATAAGTGTACAAGCTGCCAACCACCAAAGGTGCTGACTTCAGATTATAAATGCGTTGGTAAGAATCATACGCACATCAAACAAAATTGATTTTGTGATGACCTTGAAGCTTGTGACGCTACTTGCAAGACATGTTTTGGTCCAGAGTCTGATGATTGCACAAGTTGTCACGACGGATACTACCTAGACAGTGACGGTAAATGCAAAGGTAAGCTATCAAGATAAATAGTAATAAACTTTGAGAAGTATGTCCTGGCGGCTGTGCCGCTTGTAATGGGCCTAATGCAGCACAATGCGGAACGCCAGGAAGTAAAAATATATAGATTATTCTCTTTACTCACAGAAATAGTTCCCTGCGATTCTTCTTGTTCCACCTGTACCGGTCCAACTGCCAACGATTGCACTGGTTGTGCGTCATCCCACCAATATCTCGATTCCGGAACGTGCAATGGTAGCTCGATGCTAATATTAATACCTAAATGGCTGACTGTTTAGAATGTGACACTTCTTGTTTAACCTGTGCCGGTCCAACTGCCAATGATTGCTTGACTTGTAATTCGCCACAAGTTCTCCAAAGTGGATCCTGCATTAGTAAATATTGCTTATTACTCTTATCATTATAATTAATTAGCAATCACCTGCGATTCATCATGTGTCACATGCTCCGGTCCCTCAGCCTCCGAATGCACTAGTTGTGCCACAGGTCAATATCTTGATTCAGGACAATGCCAAGGTAATCTTTATGTTGTGTCCGATTTTTACTACTAATAATTGAATAGATTGTGATCCTAGCTGTAAAACTTGTAGTGGGGCTGCAACATATTGTACTTCATGCGACTCGCCTGCTGTACTTAGTGGCAATACTTGCACACGTATGATTACTTTTTATTCTATCTCTTATCCAGCTATCATAGCTTGTCCTGCTTCTCCATCAATCGATTTTACAATCTCAGGTAACTTTGTTAGTCTAATGAGTAAATTCTCATCAATGACCATTCAGGTGCAAAAACTCTTGTCTATCCATGCGAAACGCTGACAATTCAAGTTTCGAATGTCATCAGCTCTTCTACACATAGCACGACATGGGTTGTTACCTCTTCCAATTCCAATGCTGCCCATGAAAACTATATCAAATCACGCCTGGAAGGAGGACTCCCAATACCACCAATGACTTTGCGTTTTGGTACAACGTATCAAATAACCGCAACTGTGAGTGACAGTTGCGCACCAAGCAAAACAAAGAGCGTGACAATCAAAACGATATCTTATCCAACTACCCAACTCACAAGTCCTTCTACAACCTTCCTTTCTTGGTGGGAGAACGATGGCATTCTTCTCGGCTGCTCTGATTGCTCATCTGCAACACTTCCAACATGTTCAGCCTGTTCCACACCTTTACAGCTTGTATCAGGAAAGTGTACTTGCCAAAACTCCAATTCTTACATAGACTTGACCAACCTCCCTACTGTTTCCTGTGTCAGTAAGAGAAATTCAGTAGTCTCATTGTCATTGCAAAAGAAAACTCCAAAGATACAGATGCAAACGAGTTTTAGCAATGGCTTCTCGTCACTATTACCCAATCTGAATTATACAGCTTCTATCATGAAGATTGGATTTGTTAACGCAGGTAGTTTATCCATTGAAGACTATTCAGCTTCAATTGAAAATGCAACTAATATTTCAATTTCATTCACAATCTCTCAAGATATTGGTGCTGGCAATCAGATTCAAATCACAACGCTTGCACAATATAATCAGCTGTATTTCAGTCCATTTTACATTCAGAATCCAAGTCTCACTTATGAGTTGCCTTCGATAACTTATCTAAGCCCTGCTGCGCTTCAAACAGTAACTTCAGCTGGAAACACTGCTGGTGCGGCAATGCAGGCTCAGACTACAGTCACCGCCGTTCTTCCTGCTATCACAGGCGGCCTATCGACAAGTGCGATGCTTTTGGTAGGATTTCTGGCTGAGGTTGACATTTATAAGTTAATAAACGTGCCATTCCCTGATAACTTTGTCATGTTCTGTGAAAGCATGGAATCTTCTATCTTCCCGAATATTTTTGCGAATTTAGATACAGAATATGGAGGGGAGAATCCTACTTCGGAGATTGGGCAATTCAAGTCCTGGGGTGTGAGTACGGTAATGTTAGATAACTCGTTCACCAACATTCTCAAACTACTTGCTGCACTCGGAATAATCACTGTGTCTACTTTCGTGGTGACTTTTTTCAAATCATGTCCAGATATCGTAAGTCTATTTTATCGACTAAGAGGCCTGGTTATGTGGAACGTCTTCTTATCGTTCTTTCTCGGAGATTTCTCTGAGCTACTACTGACCAGCATGATCCAATTGAGAGAAAGATATGTCTCAAGCACTTATACAAACCTCTCTTTCGCATTTGCTGTGATAATAGTGACAACATATGGACTTCTGATCATTTACATGGGATACAGATTGAACAAAACCCATTTGCATCTGCGCCATATAGTTCAACAAGCTCATCAACCGAGCGACCCTAAACTCAAAACAACCTCTCAAAAGGAATCTAAAAAGCACTGGGTTGAAGTCCCGAAAAGTGTTGGAATAATCGTGGAAGATTTTCATGACAGAAATAGATTTGCAAGGAATTTTATGCTTGTTATGATGACCGTAGACCTCTTAATGGTCCTCATAGTGTTTTTATTCCAAGATCATGGGCTGGCACAAGCGATAATGTATACAGTCACCACTCTAATGTACGTGTGCTTGATTATCTGGCAGAGGCCCTATAAGTCGAAGGCACAAACAGCGCTTCTCTTGCTGAATCAGACTTCAAAAATCGGCCTGGGAATAGTCGCTATCATGCTCGGAGTCAATGAGAAAACACAATCCATATCTCCGGCTGCAGTCACCCAGATGGGATATAGTCTGATTCTTATGATTGTGATTGTGATCGGAATTAATCTGATCATTGCATTAGGCATCACAGTGGTTACATTGTACGAAGGTGTCAAAAAGAAGCTAATGATGCTTAAGGCATCTCGCGCGAATCGCCAGAAAAAGAATCAAAAGGACCAAACTCAAAAGCAAACTGGCATAACCCTTGAGCAACAGCAGACGAAACAAGAAAATGGGTCAAGAATAATCCCCAGTGAGTCAAAAGTCGAAGAGTCTTTGAGGATTGAGGTGGATAGTGCAGGCGCTAACACAATAAAGTTGTTGGATGTAAGTATCATGCAAAGTGATCAAAGTTTTGGCACCAGCCTCCATATAATCCAAAGAAAGGCTAATAGTGAGCTTCAAAAGGATGAAGCGCCGCCGAAAAGAAAGAAACAAAAAATTTCAAATTACCTGTTCCAGCATACTCAAAGTATCGACTCTAGTCTCGACTATTCGTTGCCTATCCAAAAGCCAAATCAAGAAATAATAAATAAAGCAAAAAGATTGAAGGTCAGTCAAAGTAACAGTTAGTAGTAAATTCACTTAATTGTTAGAGAAATGGCTATCTCGTTTAGATATTATTAAATAGATATGAATTTAGTCTTAGAGGATTCATTAGCTTTCTGGCTACCCTTCATAACTGTGAAAGGATTATTAATATGATCGTCTAAATTTCTAGAAATTTGAGAAATTTGAAATTGTAGCAGAAAATAGATCGATTCCAACTGAAAGACGTACAGAAAATTTAAAAAGATGCTCCCGGTGCATGTTGCAATTCAGGCTTAGCGTGGTGTGTTCTTTTATTCATTCTTCAAGGAGGAGATATCTGTTAATTCCAATTATAATTGGTAAACTTTTTTTTTTAAAAAAAAGAACTCCTGCTATTAGCTGTTACTGATTGGGGGTCTATACTCTGATATTTTGCTTCATGAAAAACTATGAAGTTTACTAACGAAGATTAAATTTCAAACTACAAAATTATGTATTTTTGCCTCCATTCAAACCTCAATTGGAATTGGATTTACCGACAATATCCCTCTGACGCATTGAACAAGAGGAAAAACTAATGAAAAATGAGTTTCTGGATAAAGCTTTCACCATCAATGGTGAAGCGAGAGAAAATAAGGAATAAAATTGTGAAGAAAATTGTAAGAAAAATATATTGATCTTAATCACCCAAAAAAAAAATATTTCTGAAGTCATAAAACATTGATTGCATAGGGTGAGAGGAGGTTTATTTTGGAAATTTTTTTGAGGAAAAAATAGCTCATTAGAAAGGATGTTTGAAGGTGATATCTTTTGTATTTTTATGTTTTCGTTCAATAGTCCTATAATATGACGTTTTATTAAACGAGTTCATCTATCCCAAGATTTGCAATCTTCTCATTTCAATTTTACATTTATGAGCTATGTATGAATATTCGATTATTTTCAAAAAACACAACATTGAACTGATTTTTCTGATTTCGAATACTGTCAATACTAATGAACTTGAAAGCGCTGAACATATCTAACTAAGCAGTTAGACTTATGGTCATGGTAGTATCATGAAATCTTGAATGTGAATTAGATATTGCCACTATCATCACAAAAGATGACAAACCAGATCCAGAACCCCAGCATTCGATTTTCACTACAATTCTGATTTGTTGAAGAACATTTATCAAGTAAAGGCCAGCCTTTCTAACTCTTTACTGAATATCTTTCATTCAGAATTACTGATTTTAATAATTTATTAATGTGAAAAACGGTTGACAATCAGTAAATGTAGAACAATCTTAACAAGGACTTAGTTAGAGGTGAACCTAATAATTCAAAAAGAAATTCATTTCAAATGATGTGTTATTCATGCTTTTTATATATCTTGTTACTGTCTGTCTCTCTGAGACTCACGGTCTCCATGGAGCTCATCGTAGATTCAGATTTAACAAATAAAAATGAAAACTCGTTTCCAAGCCTCGATCAAGCTCTTTCTGCATTGCTTAGTACTTCTGATCTCTTAGACAGCGAAAATACAATCACCCTGAAATCAAATTGCGCAGGAAAAAACCAATATTTTCCTCAATCACAAAATATACATGGTAAAAGCTCAGAAAGCGGTAGTTTAACAATTATCTACGAAAAATCCCCTCAACTAATGGACAGCGCAGTCAGCTGCAGCCAGCTTCCGACCCTGATACTCACTAACAGCTCTTGCTTGGTTGTCGGAAATTTACGGTCCTTTAGTGTTATAGGACTGAATATACAGTATATTGAAAATGCCTGCAATAATGCAGTCACTAATACCAATACAGTGGCATTTTCAAACATTTGCCTCAATAGTACGGAACCTTCTCGTGACTTGGCACAGTACACGCTGTATTACCTTAAATTAACTAATATAAAGAGCTTATCTATGATGAACGTGTTCTATATCCATACCGGTGCCAAATCAATCTGGATAGATCAAACCAGTGAAGTAATCCTCCAAGATATTACCCTTTTGACTCCAGCTTCGAGTACGAACAACTCCTTCTTTCCAGCATTTTCTCTGGTAAAATATAGCTCCACTCACACCAATCTGTCCATAAATTATCTACAAATTCATTGCAATCGAGCTGCTCCCACGATATCTCCTATTGTTTGGACTGAAGGCATAGATCAGATCAGGATATCAAATATGAGCATTTCTAACTGCGAGTTCCAAGCTCTTTCAGCATTTGACAATCAAACTTATATTTCAATTTCGAAAACATCAATGTTGACGGTTCAACAGATATTTCTAACTAACTTGACATTTAACAGCATCTCTCCTCAATCAATATTCAAACTATCGTCGGTCATAAACGCAAATCTCACAGATTTTCAAATTAACAGCTTCTATTCTCCGCACCTGAGAGAAAATATTTCACATGTGGTCCTCTTCAATGATAACGACGAAATAATTACTAATGGTCAAAAGCCTTCGATCGTCTTCAGTGGATGGAATCTATTCAACTGCACAACTGCTTTTTATAAAGTGCTAATTAGTGGGATTTTTCAGAACTATCAGAACCTGGGAACCATTTTCATTGAAAATTTTAATATCACTCATTCTTATCTGCGTCGGAAAGGTTGCATCTTCAGCCTTCAAATCCAAGGGAACGCAGTTAGCGAAAAAACAAACTCCTACGCAGTGCACGTGGTGATGAACAATATCAGCATATCTCATACCATGGTTAGGTATTCGAATATGATTAGTCTGACCTCATCTTCAAATCCAAAATTTATCGCTGCAGTTGAGAGAGCACAGATAGAAATCACGCATTTCAGCATGTTTAACGTATCTGCCGATTTGCAATCTTCAATTATTTACTCTGACGGTTTTTCTGTCGCTATCTCAGAAGCTGTGGTTAAGAGTATCACTTTCAAAACCGAATCAAACTTGTATTTGAATAACGATGACTTGAGCACAGTGCTCATAAGCAATTCGACCTTTCAAAAGGTAGCGCTAAAAGGATATTCCCATCTTGTAGCAGCGAATGTCACAAGTACGAGATTGAGAATTTTAGATAGCGCATTGGACGGTGACAAAGAAGGAGTTTTTGCGGAAACAAAACCCTGCATGCTTCACAACTGCAGCTTTGACTCAATTGACATCAACTCCGGGTCTAATCTGCTGACTAGCCCAAACTCTATGGTGATCGTTCATCAAAATAGATTTACGCGCATTTTTGTGAACAAATCTGGCTTGCTTGAATTAGGGAATTATCCTTTTTTCCTCTCATCGCAATCATATTTTCTCAATCCTGATGATAATGCACTTTATGCACCTCGTCATCCAGTGACACTTCTAATAAATGAATTCGCTGAAGGCGCTATCTTCCACCACTATCCTGATCTGAGAGACATTTATAATAGATCTCGAGCAGCAATGTCTGGCTATCATCCAGAAAAGGCAATTTTCTTTATTTGCGTGAGCGAGAATTCTTTTTCCAACGTCTCTACAAGTGGGACTCCTAATCTGATTCAGATTTATAATTTCGAAATTATTAATGGCACAACTGGTGTTTTTAATAACAGCTTCGAAGACATCGTCGCCATTGATGACTTAAATCTGATCGGTGGGATTTCAATTCAAAGCGGAATATTTGCTTGGAATTCATTCTCTCGGATGCGTTTTGCGGGCTACGCATTTACTTTTACCTCTTCTTATTTGTACAACTTGCTTCTCGATTCCAATCGCATCTTTGAAACACAGCACTCAGGCTTATATTCAATCACTTCCGAAGACTGTAACCAGATAATGATAAACTCTAATCTTGCGTTCAATGTCGAACCAGAGCGGGTTTTTATTGGCATTTCATGTGAGGTGATTAACAAAAGCGTGACAATTCAAGGATCTATTTTTGAAAACATATTTCAAACCAACCCTCAAAGAGTTATTACAGCCTTGAATTTTATTTCAATTATTGTAGCAACAGAGGCTGCTCGGTCTAGGCCTCCTTCTCTTGGTTTTCGAGACAACTATTTCCGAAATATCACAATCCTGCATCGACAAGGGTACACACAAAACATCTACCACAGTTCGTTGGTGGTTATTATCTCATTAGAATCCGAAGTTCAGTTCATCAATAATTCATTTAGTTTTATCATCTCTGTACCAGGAGGAAACATCATGATTCTATCAGGACCTACGATAGCATTTTCCAAATGCAAATTTTATAATTTATCTTTTGGTGGCATGGATGGAGCTATTAATGCAATGGCGGTGACTCTTTTTATCAATGACTGCTTGTTTTGGGGCAACAAAGGCTTAGAATCGGATGGTGTTGGGCTAATCAAGTTATCAAATCCTGCACCTCATAATGCTATGGTAGTTCGTATTCAAGATACTACTTTTAGGGAAAATGTAGCAGCAGAAAATACCATTCTGAGCGTAAAAGATACAGCTATTATCCTAGAGATCAATAGGTGCGATATTTCGGACAATCAGCGAACTAAGATGGGTGGTATACTCACTCTTCAAAATACTTATAACTCGAATGTCACAGTAACAAACTCTAACTGTAGTCAAAATAAAGGGTACTATTTAAATTACCCAGCTTTAAAAATGATATTTATTGACAGTTCGGGACCTGAAGTGGTGGTCAAAATGTCAGATTTGAGGATGGATGTAACGGGAATTGCAAAGGGAGCCTTTATTTCGGTTCGTGGACAACAGGTGGTGACTCTCTTGGGAACGCGGATTTCATACTCTGCTGGTTCAGACTCATCGTTCCCTGACTTTGGATTATTTGAAGGAGATAATTTTAATGCTGTCTTCACAAATCTTCAAATTTCAAATATTTCGCTGGGACAAACAGGCCTGTTCGCCATTCGAGCGATTACAATGGAGGAAACCGAAAATTCAGGTGAATGGCGCCTGAAAATCCTCGATAGCAATTTTGAACTTATGAAACTAATGACCCCGCTCATCGTCATTAGTTCTGATGATTACTTGCCCACTCCTCTGAATAATCTGAGTGTGGTTATCCAAAATACTTCTATATCAAACATAACCTGGTTGGGTGCCTCGAATGGAGTCGTAAGCTCTTCAACTCATCGTCTCGGAAGAAGTCCTGATAAGACTGACTTTGCAATCATCCTCGATAACTGTTCTTTTATTAATTTCACTGGACATACAGGTTTGGTAGTGAGCGCCATCAAACCAATGTTCGATTTTGTTGCTCTTATTGCAAACTGTCGGTTTTATTCCATTATCGCAAGCGGTCCAGGAGCAATTCTTAATCCTTCTATTAATTTGTTTTCGAATATCACAGTCAAAGAATTTTTCATTAAAGGAGGCAAAATAAATCCCGTATATAAAATCATCAGAAATCATTTTGGGAATATTTCTGCTTCATCAGGGACTATATTTTACTGGGAGACTCTGATGAAAGGAACCTGTTTGGAGTTAGAAGGCAACCATTTTACTTTTATCGATTGTTCTGGTAATGGAGGCCTCATTTTTGCGCAATATATATTCGAGAGGTATTCGGTTCCAATGGCTTCAAGATCAGAGTTTCACGTGATCTCAAGGAATGACGTTGTAATCGGGACTTCAGGAACACAAAACGGAGGAATAATATACGCAAACGGCAGAGATGCAATGTTCAAGATCACATTCATAAATGTGACTCTTTCTGGTATCAAATGCTCTGGGGACGGAGGTATCGCTTACTTCTTTTCACCAGTTCAAGCTAAAGAAGTACTGTTGAAATACCTCGATGCTTTATTAGAAACTGATGTCCTGCAACAACAAATTCAAATTGGGAGTATTAGCATTGCTAATAGCGACCTGAGGGATATTACTGTAGAAAACGGTGGAATTATTTATGAGAGTACCCCAAACAACACTCTGAATATCTCTTTTGATTCTAATACTCTCGAAAATGTGTCTGCTCGTGCACGAGGCGGAGCGTTCTACTTGTTAAAGCCGGTCGTTTCAATCAGCGGCAATATTTTCAGAGACGTGACTGCAGCAGTAGCTGGTCCTATCGTTTATAGTGTCTCAGAGCTTGACTTGACAAATTTTACCCATTCGAATACTATTATTCCAGCCCTCAAAGAGTTTGCTTCATTTGCACCCACCAACCTCCTTGTTAGATTCATCCCATTGAACGGTGGCTCATCCATTATGCTACAATATGAGGACACTCCTCCGTATAACCCAATCGTCCCAAATTTGACATCCTACTCTCTATCTCAGTATCAGATCAGCCTAACTCTCGTTTCTAATGGATCTCAAGGGCTCCAGGTTGTGCATGATGAATCCACAACTCCTTTTGTTATCCTGTTATTCATTTCAAGCAAGAGAGAAAGCATTCGAACCCATATGAGCAACAATTGCTCTAATTCAACTTGTATTGTTACTGCAAGCGCTAAAACGCTTCGAGGACTTGCTGGTGATGTCATACTCGTGAACGCGACTTATCACTCGAGTCGGTATGTTCAATTCCAACAATTCTCCATTCGACTAAGAGAATGCCTCCCTGGAGAAATAAATAACACCCTAAGTCAAGAGTGCTTTTACTGTAAACCTGGCACATATTCACTTTCTCCTAAAGATGAGAAATGTTCGATGTGTCCAAATGGAGCTTTCTGTAAAGGAGGATCAGAAATAATCATAAGACCAGGATTTTATCGAAGCAGTGTTTCACACACGAGTTTACATATGGTAGATTGCAATGATACTCACGATGATAGAAGCAGATGTTTAGGAGGTGTGAATAATTCTTGCTCAAAACCATTCGTTGGACCAGTCTGTCTTCAATGCAATTTAGAAAATGGGTATGCCATGAGTGCAAACTCGGGCACCTGCACACTGTGTGCGAAGAAAACGGTACTCATTGTCATTGCAGCGATCACAGTGCTTGCTACGATAATTTATCAAATAGTCATGACAATTATTACGTTTAACGAGAATAAAAAGATTCATAACCAATATCAGCGCCAAGGGAAATTAATCACGATTCAGCCAGGTCAATTTTTGGTGATATTCTCGGTTTTTACTCAGATCGCATCGGTGGGAAATCCATACACTCATGTGATGTTTTCTATGCACTGCTTACTTTTGCATGAGTTTCACGATCCTCACAGAGTCGTGGAAATTCAAATGATTGTTCATGTATTCTCTCCACTGATTAAGATTCTTCTTGTGATGCTCTTTGAGTTCTTTAGAAACCTGATTTGGAGAGATTGGAGCAGAAAAGCATGGAAAAAATCAATGGTGAGAGTTGGAGCCGTTGCAGTTGTTTTAATAATGCTGGAGCAGCCCAGCATTATTGGTGTTCTCTGTAATTATCTTACCTGTTCTCGGCTTGATCCACTTATCGACGAGGAATACATCAAAACTCACAACATAATCCGATGCCACACCGACAGATATAATTTCTTTAAAAAAGCCATGGTGATTCCAGCTTTGGCATTTTGGGCGTTCGTAGTCCCAGTGGCCATCTTTCTAATCCTGTACAAAATCAGAAGAAGGTTATTCGATTCGCGGCCTCTTCGGATAATCTTTGGGAATCTCTACAACAGTTACTCTGAACACTCATATTATTGGGGAGTTGTGATAGTTATCTTTAAAGTTACTATCTACGTGCTAAACTCTGTGATCAGAACTTCCCCAATACTAAAGGCAGTCGTTTTTATGATGATTGTTCACCTGTACTTTCACTTACTAAAGCGAAGACCTCGTTACAACAATCACTGCCTTTATTTGGCTGAAAAATTCTGCTGTATAGCTTACCTGGTCACGCTTACTCTGGTATTTATCAGACTTTCCACTGATATAAGTGGGTTGAAATATGCATGCAGTCTAATGATTGTCATTACTCTTTCAATGGCCTTATGTTATATCTTACTCAACATTTTATTGTTATACTTGCTGACTTTTGGAGATCTTATCCAGAACTTCGTCGAAAAAAGGAAACGAAAGCATATAATTTCGGAGACGCTAGAGTCACTCAAGACTTATCACAAAAATAATCCTTCACACATTGATCGACATCATCGAAGAGGAGGCATATGTCTCCAGCTTCCGGAGAGGTAAACTGCATTCTTCATAGTAGAGAATTAACTGCTTTTATTTAAAATTAGACTCAGAAATACTGCTGAATATGAAAGAAAATTGAAGGCAGGTTATGAAAATAAAAAAAGAACTCGAGGTTGTTTGAGAAGAACTGCCTTTGTTAAGCAAATAACTGAAGCTGCTGTCAATTTCCTAAAATCAAACTCAGCTACTGAAGCAAGAGTATCGATAAAAGAGCTGAATTTACTTCCAATAGCCACAACAACGGAAATCATAGCTCTCAACGATCTGAAAGCTTGCCCTCGAGAATCTCGAGGTTCTGAAGAAGAGGAAGAAAAATCCCCTTCAGATAAGAAAACTTATAATAAAGCGTTTGCAGGTGAAAGATTAACAACAATTAATTTGGGTTTTCCAACTCATACCTCATTTGAGATAGCTTCCTATTCACCAAAAGCAGATGACGTGAAAGGAAGCAATAAAAAGAAT
>ENA-UOUE01000244-UOUE01000244.1-compost-metagenome-genome-assembly--contig:-NODE-244-length-45937-cov-6.899215_pt1 | contig 45937 bp, 22 predicted proteins | sample MGYA00238146_ERZ747223 | MGnify/ENA primary metagenome ERZ747223 (study PRJEB28781, sample SAMN06268865) | compost metagenome | isolation source: single cell | place: USA: California, Emeryville, Joint...
AAGAATAATAGATGGAATGAAAGGTGGTCCACATCGTTGTTTTGAATAGTAGAAAACAGAGATAAAAGGCAATTATAATTTGCATTGTAAGTTGTCAGAATAAATGGTCTCCTCTTTGTAAAATTACCACTAGAACATAGTCATTTCTTGCTTATTTTGATAATTCAATAAATTTTGCTCACAATTTCAACAATAGTAGTAAGACAACAAACTCATGCTTATTTAACTCACTCATATTCATATAACCTAGCATCAGTCCTTTATTCCCAAACCACGGAACCTTATCTTTTCATGTAAAATCGAAATATTTCTTACATGGATGCTATACTCAACCAATAAGAAAAACCTAAACCAACAACAACAAAAATTAACTTTATGTATAAACATTTTGCGTTGCTGTCAAACTCCAACTTCCTCGCATGCTAAAAAGCATTCTATAATAAAAATCAACGGTTATCCTTTACAAAAACTTTTCCTAATTTTCCAACACAGAAATCCTCTCTCAAATCAAGTCTTAGTAGATCATTACGACCCTTTTTTACTTTTCGCACCTAAATTAAACGTCAGCGCTTTTCTCTGCCTTTGCCGATTTTTATCACTACCACTGCTACCGCTGTCTGAAGGATTCCTCGGAATAGCCGAGTGATGTCTCATATTCGGTCGCGGCGTGATACTTTTGCTGGAATTGCTTTCATCTTGATTTTTTATCTGGACCTCTTTCTCAAGTTCTTGGACCACTTTTGCAAACACCTTCGGATTTGATATTTTCATCTCCAAATACAAGCTTTTCGCTCTTTCCTTTCCAAAGAGACTTTGTAACATGGTTAACGCCTCACCAGATTGCAAAAACTTCTGTTTCTCAGTCTCCGACTCAGTTGTTTCTGTCACCCTCTCTAGCCTGTTTATCGCTCGCATAGATTTCTTCTTGTCTTCCGTTCTCTGCCGCGTAGGCCCAAGAAGTCCTTTCTGCTCTCTGAATCTAAACGCGGTGTCTATCTTCGTAGCGAGGAACTTGTAAGGGATTTCCTCTGCTATGTTTTTGACCTCTTGAGTAATCGAGCGCTGGTCGATCTGAAGAAGCGAGCCAAGCTCGCTAAAAGTGAAATTGATCGGACGGTAACCTCCAGTTCTCGCCTGCGATGGATTCGTGAAAGGCCGCGTGACGTTTTCGATCGACGAGTACGCGTTGTGTAAGACATCGACCACTTTTTCTATTTGAATCTGCCGCTTTTCCAACAAATTGAGCTTTTCTCTGAAAACCCTCACATCCCACATTATCATTTCAGTCTTCATTAAATTCCTCGACAAAGCGTCCGATACGTTATAATACCCTCTGTCCATTTCAGAAATCGCGTACTCGCCGTCCTGCCAGATTTTCTGTCTTCTAGATTTGAATTTCATATACGCCGTGCAGAGGTTATAGTGGATCTTATTGGCTTCCTTCGAGGAGTAGAATCTCATCGGCCTTACAAAAAATGAGTACTTCCATGCCCATTTTATGTAAGCTTGGGCCTCACATTTCAGCTCTTCGAGCGCAAGTCGCCTCTTGAGCCTGTAGACAGCGTTTCTCTCCTTCATCGACATTGAGAAATAGTCCGATATCGCAATGACCAACAAGGAAGTGAAAAAAGAACCTAGCATTGCCGCGACGACACAAAACACGCGTCCTAGAGAAGTCTGGGGGAAAATGTCACCATAGCCTACGGTTGTTACAGTGAGGAACATATTCCAGACGCCGTTCATGATAAAATCCCAATCGAAACCTGAGATAAACGAGTAGGGAAGCTCCGTTTGTCTCTCACCGAACCCGAAGATAAAGAAAAGCAGAGTCAACAAAATACCCACGAGGATAAAAGGCGCCTGTTTGAGCTCGCTTTTGAAGACAAACCATGGAGTTGGCTTGATATTCTCTTTAGCGCAAGCCGCTTGAGCGATTTTCCCGTGGAAAGAGGAGAGTTGATACAGCGCTCGCCAGACGAGATATATCCTGCCAGTCATAATGGTTGTTATGAGCATATCAGTGGTCACATAGACTCCTGTCTGCTCTTCTTGATACACTCCGTTCACGTAAGGTGGGAGGAAAGTCAATGCGAAAGCAACCTCGATGATCCACATATGCCAAGGAAAGCAATATTTTTGTCCCCAGAGTCCGTTCGCTTTGAGAGTAGCAACCTGAATTTTTTTTTCGAGAATATATCTGATAGTTAAAACGATTGCAAGAAGCGCTGAGGCCAATGAGATATACAGACGCATGTAGAACAGTTTGGCTGATTCCTGAGGAGTGCCCATGACAATAATGTAGGTGTTCCCTTTCGGTCCCGGTTCATCTAAATTTCTGATTTCCCTACTCTCGTAATAGTAGTAATAACCTTCACAGAGAGCCAGCGCGAGTGAGGATCCTCCCAGGAAGCCGCTTATCATGTCGCAAATAAACTGAGCCTTTCTTTGTTTGCGGATTTGTTCATGAAACGATACATATTTTCCTTTGGACATTGCCTCCTAAGTCAATTGATTCTGATTAACTTGTTTTAAAAATAACTCTTTGAGAATTTATCTCTGTTCTATTTGTATTTCTATTGTTAGATGGCCCTGTTAAATGATTCCAATCTCCTTCTAAACAACCAGCAAGAGGGATTATCTTGAGAATCTTGTCTGGGTTGATAGATTTCTGGTTTACATTTTATGATAGATATGTTTTGCAGATTTGAATCAAAGTTGTGTTGGGTTTTTAGGCAAAAATGGAGATTGAGCTCGAGAGTTTGTATCAATTGAAAATGATGCTAGAGGAGCATGAATTAATTTAATGAGAGTGATTTTGATGAGGAAAATTTAATAATGACAGCTTTTTTTTCATTGGGAAAAAGACTCTGCAAGGATAAAATAAAAAAAAAAAGAGAAGCAACATCTGAACGGGAGGTAATCGTTCCTTAATCATCGCTCAGATTTAAAAATTTCACACTAGCCAAATGATATTTGCTATATTTTGTGACAATAAGGAGTTTCATTTACGACTAATGAAATTATCTGACAATGATATTTTGAAATAGATGCGTGGGTGTCTTTGAATTAAAATGATAAAAAAAAAGAAAGAAAAAGGTTTAAGAAAGAAATGCACCCTTAAAAAGAAACTAGAAAGCAACCCATGGAAGCACGGACAATTTAATCTCGGATTAGACTAGTAATCGTATTGAAATAAGCTTGAAACTATATATTCAGAAATTAATAGTGTCTTACATTTCGGTTGACCGGTTTCAGGACAAGCGAGATTTCATAGAAAGTGTTGAAGCAATCTAGCACTTCCAATAAGTAAGTGACCAGCGTTATACTAAGCTACTATTGCTGTTCACTCCGATGCAAATACAATATTAATTTTCTTTATTGAAGCCACATCAAAAGCTCAGAAATTTTCACATTGCTTGTTTTAATGAGTACTATAGAAGAAACAATATAGATTTCTCGTGAAGTATTGGCAACAATGACTTTTTGATAATTCCAAGAAACATTTAATGTTTAGCATTTATATCACGAAGATAACACTCTGATTAAGATTTCTCACGTGAAAACTGCTTTTGCTTCTCTGTAGAGAGTGCGCATCTGACAAACTTCCGAGTTTTGCAAATGTATTGAGAAATGTATTGAGACTTGAATTGCACAATTGTGAGCTTATAGGAATTGTAATAACAGCATTCAAACTATCTACGATTCAAAAGAAGTCTCATTTTATTTCTGAGCATTGCCCTGTCAAGATATTTATCGGTAGAAATTTTGAGGATTTAAATATTTTTCATTAATATCTTATTTGCTTTCTTGAATGTTAATTATTTCACTCCGAAATAGCCTAAATAGCAGATTTGTAACATTTTTAAGACTTCGCACAAAATTTTTCTGTTCATGGCAAAATCATAATTTTTACATTTCTAAGACTCTGAGCAAAGCAACCTTAAGTCCATTTGCTACATTCTAACTTTTTTTACAATAACAAACCTGATTATCCTCATTACTTTTGGACATTATATAATTTCGCCTTAAACTTTTTGAGGGCCCCCCCCCCCCCCCAAAGAAACTTATCAAGGTCGACGTCATCCTTGTGCATATGGAGCAGTCTACAAAGCATATTCAAGCAGGAATGCGTTCTCATGTGTCATCATTCTAACACAACCAAAGCAAAAACTATTTTATTTCTGGAGAGTCATTTGAAACAAAAAATGCTTAAACCATAGATCAATACCATTGTGAACAGACAACATAAAGTTTCTTTGAAACTACAGGCATTTCTGATCTAATCGCTAAATTAGCTACCTAGCAATTTAAATGATTACGATATTAGAGTATCTTCAAATAAAAGATCCCAAATTCCAAATTATTACCTTTTTGCTTTGATAACAAGTCAGTCATCAAGTGCAACCCAAATACATATTTATCAAAGCATTGCTGTCGCTTAGTTTACAATTTTATCGATGAAACTCAGCGAATCTAACACAAAAACCTGAGAATAGGATATATGATTTCCAATACAATTAATTTACCGCAAAGCTCATTTCAAATAAACTCATAAGTATATATCTACGAGTTAAATTGCTGCTTTTTTATAGAATAACATGAAAAAACTTCAGCTCCTGGTCCTTCTCTTGATCCTATTAAGCTGTGCAGATGCCGTCGACGTTCAAACTGACTCTGTAGCTGCCACAATCAATAGCGTTCTAAGCGACCCAGGCCGTGACAAGTCCCTACAAACATTCGTCTTGAGATATAGTACTACCAACTACACTCTCGATTCTTCCACCCTATCTCTCCCAATCGACTCTACCTTGGCTTCAAACATCCAATTCGTAGGTCCAACCTTAATTGGATCTGCCACTAACTTAGAGACCTGCGATAATTTACCATCCTTAACTTTCAAGAACATACACTTTGACTCACTGGAGTCTTTGAAGTTCAATTCACTCAGGCTGATCCTCAGCTCGAACGACACTTTCCTCAATGCTTCAAGAACCACCAAAATTACCTTCCAAAGCTGCTGTATTTATCAGCAGAACTGGGATTCAACACTTTCTTTCAAAGCATCATTCAGTAATGGAAGCAATCTGAAATTTGCTGACTCGCTCTTCTTCTTTCAGTCGGACTCGCCTTGGAACATGCAAATTGCAAGCATTCTTAATGTAGAATTTGCAAATTCAGTTATTTATTATGACCAAAAAAACTTTACTGCAAGCTGTTCAGGCAGCTATGGCGTTTCTGAAACTCTGTTCGTCTCTGTAGACGCTGGTAGCTCTGTCTCAATGTCAAATTTAACAATCAGCACGAAATCTACTTCTGGTATGGGCCCAAGTGCAATAAAAGGGTTTATTGACATAAAGAATACGCCACTGATATCGTTATCAGATGTGAAAATCCAACAAATAAACACATATCCGCAATCTTGCAGTTGGTTTTCCATACTGAACTCAACTAATGTTACCTTGCAAGATCTTAGCTTAAGTAAGATGACTGTAACAACTCAAGATGGTAAAAGAAGCGTCATTGAGATTCATAAGGTAGCTCAATCACTACAAGTAAGAGGCTTGAAAATCGAAGATGCAGAATTCTATGGCTTATCCGATTATACCGTCACTGATTCCATACTCTTCCTCTCAGAAGCCAACGAATTAATCGTCTCAAATATATCATTTGATCGCTCAGTTCTCGATAGCACGGTGGCAATAAATCTGGGAAAGAGCTCAGGTTTCGGAGCTATCAGTGCAGTAAACATCGGTTCCTCACTCTTTAATTATGGAGCGCTGTACTGCTATATTGGCAGTCTTCCTAGCACGACATATCGCCAAAATAATAGCTTATCCATGCAGAATGTATCGGTATTGAATAGCAAGATTGACGGAGAGTTCGTATTCGTTGACATTAAGTCTGAAAAAGAAATCACGGACCCCGCAATGACCGTTCAGCTGAAATTCGAAGGATTTATCTTCAATAATAACACGATCAACGACTCAAACTTGTTCGCTTTAAAAAATAACCAACTGGATTTTAACTACTACGCGGTGTTAGAGCTATTTAGCGTAAATTTCTCAAGCATTTCTTTTTTCAACAATACTATTGGATTCGGTTACAAAGGCGAGTGGATTACAGAAATCAATCTCTTTCATATTTTTGGCTACTCGGCGTTTCTCTCGAATATCAATCTGACCCACAACAACCTGACAAATTCCTCAATCCTAACTATCGGAATGGGAGTGTGCTCGTATATCCTGAGCAACTCGAGCATAGTACACAATCAATTCGATGAATCAGTTATTACTAGATTCCCGAAAGCTACTATATTCACCATCCTGCCTTCAAGTTTCCTGAGCGTTGTTGGCGACAAGACGTATCAGACTATATTCTATCGCTATGGGATAATATCAGGAAACAACGTTAGCAATAATACCTTCCGATCTTCCACGGCAATATTCTACGTCCTTCAACCAATGCGACTTATCGAATCGAACTTCTTCTCTGGGAATAACCTGACACAAGTTCCAATACTGGAATGTCAAAGTCGCTTCCAATATCAATCTCCCTTCGCAAGAGACTTAGGCATCGAATATTATCTCTTTTCACGTTTGCCTTCGAAGGTAATGAACGCATTAAACTCGGCTTTCGATGAGAGTATTTCACTGTTCGGCCAGATTTTACCTTTTATTCGAGTCACAAACAATGATTTTACCTCTTTGCAAGTAGCAGACGCTCCGATGTTTGAGGTAGGCAATTTCGAGATCGAGAAAGCTATTGTTCTGATTGACAATAATTCTTTCAGGCAAATTCAGTCGAATCAAAGTGTTCTGCTTAATGGATACTCAATAGGTTTCACAATCATCAAAAGCAACCTATTTTCTCGAATTACAGGGAATAAATTTCTTATCTATCTCACATCACAACAACCTTGGTCCTCTTTGGCGATACTTTCAAATGAACTCAGCGAATGCGAAGGAATTGGTCTTCTCACTTATGATTCCGCTTATTCAGGTGGCGTTTTAATGCATAATAACACGATCACTTCAAACCGCATAGGCCGTGTTTTCATCAGCCTTCTAGTGCAGAATTGGAATGGGGATATTGAATTTTCTGCAAACACTGTGAAAAACAACGAGTTGTATTGTATGTATGCGAATCAATTAAACTTTATTGACATTCAAGCGCCGAGGCCATATCAAGACGCTGTTTTTCATATGAGCGATAATATATTCATCAACATCACTCTCCTCGAAAACCACCCGTTTGTAGACCAAATGTACCAGAATAACTTCCTGCATTTGGGACTGGCAAACGCCACTTCGTATTTCCGCAACACAACCTTCGATGGAGTCTTAATCCGATGGGAAGGTAATCTCATGCGGATTGCTTCTTCCAATATCATTATGCAACAATGCGTGTTCAACAATATCTCGAACTATGATGAAGAAGGCATTATCTTCGCCGTAACTCAAAGCTTAACCGTTGAATCAATCAGTGTGACTACCGTTGCCAAAGAACTGAACGATACTCACGGAAGTATATTTAATATCGCTCGTGACCCTTACTTCTATCAATCTGTTGATGTCTTAATTTCAAACTCCACTTTCAAGAATTCAGCGGCGACTCAAGGAAGTATCCTGATTGCGAATAAAGTCTCACTGAATCTTACAGCTAGCAATAATACTTTCATTGACAACCATCAGTTTATTGGAAGCGCATTTTACATTACAAACTCATTCCTGGAGAGGTTTATCTTCGAAAACTTCTCCCTCGTGATAACTGACAAAACTGAGGAATTTGACGAGCTCAACTTCAATTTTCTTGGATTCAAGAATTGCTCAGGAAGTGCTACTGTGAGAAACGGCGTTATGTTGGTTTCACCCTCACCTACAACGATTTTCATGATTAAAGACAGCGCACAGCTTCAGTTTAATGTCTCGGGGTTGTACTTAGCTGCTGATCCGGCGAGTACATTGCCAAGCAATCGGTCAGAGATAACACTATTCCAAACAAATACTGGAAAAATCTCCTTCAATAACGTCACAATGACAAATTTAACTAATTTCGACACTCCTTTTATTTACTTTGAGTGCAATAAAGATACGACAATTCTGTTTCATGGTCACATGATTAATGCTACTGGCCTGAGCCTTAAGAATTCGTCATCGTTCAGCTCGAACACAGGGTTAGGAGTCATTACGATAACTGGCAATAGTGGGTTTCTTAATTTGACGTTAGAAGAAAGCAGATTTGATGATATCCAATCAGTCTTTAGAGGTGGAGGGATAGCGAATGGCAAAGTTCGAGGAGCTCAACTTATGATAGTGAACTCTACATTCATCAATGCGAGAGCTCGAAGTGGCGCTGCGGTGTATTTCATCGGTGGTGACCCATCAGACACTGACGAAACACTAACAGGCAGCTCATTATATATCAACAGCTCGTATTTTAAATGGTGCCGAAGCACTGAGAATGCTGGCGGTGCCGTCTATCACTTCAGTGGATCAGGAAAGATCTCCGTTTACAACTCCACCTTCGATTCAAATAGTGCCATGATCAGAGGAGGAGCTATCTATACTGATTATTTCGAGGATTCGAATTTCTACATGACAACGATGGCCAACAATAAGTTCATATATAACTACATCAATCTCACAAATCAAACTAATGACATTGGAGGAGATTTAGTTGATGTGGACTTGACTCTGAGAGGAAACATGAGTATGATGAGTATGACGAAAGAAAATGGAGCAATAACGATCTACAATGCTTCTGTGAGCTCATTCCAGAACCTCGCGCTGACGTTCAGGCTGGTGGATACTTACCGCCAGCTTTACTTTGATCCAGACCCGAACAAAATTTTGTTCCTTAATATCACTGGGTCAGAATACTCAACAACTGATTGCACAAATTATACTTGTGTGATTCGAGATAGTAAGATGCAGCTTCTTGGACAATCTGGAAGCCAGATTAGGATGGATGTCACTTATAAAAAGTTGAAAAGACGAATTCCGATTCACCTGCGCAACTGCACACAAGGTGAGTATTTCTACGCGTTATCATGCATCCCATGCTCACCCGGCACATATTCAATCGACCCATCTCGAGGAACTTGCTATGACTGTCCTGATAACGCAGTTTGCGAAGAAGGAATCATTGTTGATATTATCAATGGCTACTGGCGAGGAATAGACGAAACGTATTTAAGAGCTGATGGGACTCCTGCGCCTTATAAAGCAAATTTGCATAAATGTGATCCTGACGTTAACTCCTGTTTAAGAAACAACATCTGTGCTGAAGGTTACACCGGCCCGCTCTGTGCTCAGTGCGATTTTGAAAAGGGTTACGTGCCAAGAGGTAAAAAATGCGGAAAATGTGCTGATACGGGGTATTTAGTCCTTCAAATGTTAGGCTGGTCAGTTGTTTTCATTGCCTATCAAACCTGGTTCATTCGAAGTATGGTTCAAACTAATCGAGATTTCTATGATGTTATCAAGCGAGGAGGGCATTATATATCGTCAGCCGGTCCTTATATCCGTCTGTTGACGACCTTTTCTCAGATCATGACGATCGTCTCTACCTTCAATCTGAACCTCCAAGAGTTTTTCAATATTGATTTCTCTTTGGGTAGTCCCACTACAACGATCATTTACCCAGCTACATGCTTTCCAGAATGGGACTGGAAGCAGTACAAACATACTACTGGGAACTAAGCATCATCACGCTCCTGCCAATATTCCAGTGGGGTGTATTTGCTTTGTGCATCATCGGGATATTCCGCGCTCAAAAAAGACAGATCTATCAATTGAGCAACTTGATTTTCGCTACTCTGGTCGGATTGATCATGCTTGAGCAACCAGCTATCTTCCAAAGCCTTCTAAAGTCGCTCGCAACTAAGAAACTCGATCCGAACTCAGATATTTACTACCTATCCGCAAACCCTAGTGTTCCTGCCGACGAGTACTATTATAAATATTCCAAGTACTTTGTGGTACCAAATCTGCTCATTTGGGGTCCAGGAATCGCGCTTTTGCTTGCATTCATCTTGCTTGCCTATAGAAAGAGTTTCAATACTGAAAGAATGAGATTAGTCCTGGGAGGATACATCAACGAGTATCGAGAGGAGACTTTCTATTGGGGACTCGTTCTAATGTGTTTCAAGTTAGTGCTGATGACTGTCGCTTCTTTCTTGAGCGATGACCAGAAAACCAAGGTATTGGTGACTGTGGCCTTATTTTACCTTTACAAACGGTCCTTGATGAGATACAGTCCTTACTATGAAGATAAACTATTAAACACAGAAAAATACGCTCAGTACGCCTACTTCGGGTCAATTTTCTTCCTCTACCTCTTTGAAGACAACCCTTACCCTTGGCTGAAGTACTTTTGCTTGGTTGTTTGCATCATACTCAATATGTTTGTTGTTTTTTACATCTTCTTCCATATCTGGAGAGTCAGCAAGCAGAAAGTGGAAAGAGGATTCGAATTTTTCACAAAGGCTCTCAAAAGGATGGCCACGACGGTCTCGAGAGGAAGTAGTGTGCGCCAATCCCGCAAAGATAGCAATTTCTCTGAGGAATCTAGCTCTTCTCGCAATTCCTTAGCCTCTCGTCCTTCTTATCTTGGTAAAAACATGATGGAATTAGATTCCGAAGCTAGCCGAAAGAACACCGGAGCCCTTGATTCGATTCAAAACTCCTTTGCTACTAGCATTATCGCTGAGCACCAAGTTTCTGAAGAGAATGATGAACAGCCAGATATTGACAAAGAAAAAAAGAAAGAACCGTCTATGATAGACTTGGAGTTATAAGCACATATTAACCGACAGTCTCACGTAAGGTTTTCATCCATTTCTGAACTAACAATATCCAATTTGTAGGTATGATAGCCTCTACAGAGGTCTAGACCGAGGAATAATCACAAACGAGGATAAGAAACTTATCATTGTTTTTGCATTAGAAATTATATTATGAATTCATCAATCTATCTATAGCTGAGCTTCAATACAATTCAAAAAGAATTTGCTTCATATGCTTTGAAAAAACTAAGAAAATTGAATTTTCAGCAAGCTTTAATTTAGTTATTACGATCTAAGCTGTTGTTATTGGTTAAGAGCATCAGCTGGTTACAACTAATTATTTTTAGGAAGGTTGTTTTATTTTCGTTCGCTGATGGAATTTGTAAAGAACCCCACCCCAAAAGAATAAAATCTCAAGCACTCATTAATCGATTTCGTAAGGACATTCAAGTTAAAAAAATCACAGAAAGGCAGTCATTCAAGGCGCTGACACACAAAACAAGGTGTTCAACAGGAAGAAAAAAAATTTTAAAAATATATATAGAGTAAGACAGTTTATCGAAAAAGTTTAAATGACAATTGTGAGGAAAATAAGAACCATCAAGGTTCCTGAGAGCAACATAATCGTCCCAAGTGTGCTATGGTCTAAAGAAAAAATAAAATAGATGAGTCACATCATCCTCGAAGAATATTATTCAATCCTACCTTCAGTTCTAAGTAATGCAGTTAGCTTTCTTTGCACAAATGACATTTTTTCTATCGTTTTATCCATTCCTTTATCCATCTGACCAACCAACCTATACGATAAGAAGTTATGCATTAGTATCTACATGATGTGTTGGTTTTACGTTGTATGAGTTTGGATCTCTTCTGATATGTTTCTTACTTGCTGATCCATCTGCTTCACGATGGTGTGAATCTCTTCAAGGTGTTGATCCTGTTTCTGCAGCTCAAGGTCACGTTTGCTCATTTCTCTAGAAATTTATTTTGAATAAAACTTGTAAACAATCACTTTCTTCTTTAATTTAGCATAAGTTTAATACCGTTCTGATCACCGTATGAAATCGCAAGCAGATTTCATCCGGAAAGCATGTTCATAGAACTTTGGTTTTTTTTTGGAGTAGGTCGCAATGGAAACGTGAATGGAGAGTATTTCAAGGACTAACTTAGTGCGAATTGGTTAGTAAGCATTGCTTTGCAGCAAATTATCCAAAAACCCTTTTTGAAAGTGGAATGATCGAGGCGTGACAAAAATGATATCATTAGTGTAGCTTTTAATCATTTGGTTAAACTTTCTTTCGGGGGCAGCTAATTCGAGTACAATAAGCATCTTTCAGAGATGAGGGACTCGAAATTCGGTGAAAAATTCATAACTCTGAATTAAAAGCGGATGCAAATTCTATACACAAAGCTTTGATGACCGCGTAGAGCATTTAAGGTCGTAAGGCCTCGTTTGAATTGGAGAGAAGCTGTCTATGTAGTAATTTTCAAAGTCTCACATTTGACTGAATAAGGCAACACCAATCCTTTCCTGAAATAGTCTAACTCAGACTATTTACAGTTCTCCACTTTCAATCCCGACTAGATAGAACCCGTAGAAATGCAAAATGTTTTGCAACTGTTAGTTCCTCTGATTGATTCAAGCTTTTAGGTGTGATTACACATGCTCATTATTTAAGACTGATATATAGATACACATCACTAACATACAGCAGCCTTTATCTTCTTTGAGTCATCGGAATGATTCGTTATGAGCCCCTAAAATTATTACGGCAAAAATTGGTGTTGTTCTGCTCATATCTGATCAGAAGTAAGCCTCTTAACTCTTCTTAACTGATAATTAATCTTCTTTGTTGACGGCTTTAATCACTAACGAGCTCAAATGTGCCCTCTAAGAAGACGTTAGATAGCAATACTTTGGTAATTCAAATTTCAACTTCAATGCTATTCCTGGACAAAGATGCAGCGATTCTCCAAAGTCTGCGAAGTATACAAAGTTCGTTACAAAATACGCAGTTCACTTTGCGCACCAAATGTATTTTCTGGCAAATTAATGAACCACCAATTTACAAGGAAAATGATCACTAAACAGCAGCACTTCTCCAAGAGGCACCCTGCTGATTTCTCCTACACTATTTTTTCTCAGCCCAGGTAAGTCCTCGCTTGTTACAACCGAATAAGCGCAAAGTGAATCAATATTGCATCAAATATTGAGAATCCCCCTTGAATTTACCAATTTACTATTTACTTCGCACACCAGCTCAAGGAGTTGGGATTTTCCCTTCAGGACCTCCAAATAACTATGACGAATGCCAATTCATCACGAATTGCTATTAATCATGAAATTCGAGCCATTTTTTCGCATTAATGTTCAAACATTCATCAAAGAGCGTTTAGAATTAAGGTATTAATTCAAAACAGCACTTCCGACACATTCCCGACGGCATCAGAAACTGACAGCAATTTCGAATATACCGAAGATATAATTAATTTATTTTCATTTCCATAATAAATCAAAGTGACCAACTAGAGAACAGCTGCCTTATGAACCCATCAATGAGAAAAGTGCTTGGCAAACCGTTGCATATGGAAACCGATGATCGAATCTGCACAAGTCTCGTTTACAAAGAAAGTAAGTCTCACACTATTGCTTATCCTTCTCAATATTTTTTTCGAATCTCTCACATAGTAAGGCTAAACGACGGCGTCGAGTCTAACAAAATCTATCTATCCTCTCCTTTACTCGACTCAGAGTTATCTGAGTACACCATGAGCACTGACCAGAAGATGCCTGAAGACTCCACAGGCTCCGTTGGGAAAATGCGTGAAAAATTCTATGAGTTCGTAGCCGCTGCGAAAAAGCTAAACGTTGACGCTCATTTCAACCAACTTAAAAAGAATCTCAATTTCAAGATGACAAGAGTGCTCGCTCCAGACGAACTAGTCAGCTATTTCGAGAGGATCTATACAAAAGTGCAGGCTAACCCGCGCCAAGCCCGCAAAAATTGGAACGAAGAAGAGACTTTTTTATTGGTTTCGTTAGTCGCTTACTATTGCCTTATGAAGGACGAGGACTACAACTGTTTGGTAGAGTTCTTTCCTCCATGTGTAACTAATCTAGAATTTCTAGAGTGAAGAGGTCTGGGACTATTTAAGCTTGATATATCCGGGCAAGAAGGCCGATAAGCTCAAGCAACGTTGGCACGGCATATTTAAAGTGACGTTATCGAAAATCCCTTGGACTCCTGCTGAAGACCAGCTGCTGGTGAAATTAGTCCAGGAAAAAAACGCACAGAAACCTTGGAAAGACGTAGCGATGGAACTATATTCAAAAAGCGGGTTGGGTATCTACCGGCAGGGCAGACAGTGCCGAGAGAGGTGGGTGAATCACCTCGACCCTTCGATTAACCGAGGGTATTGGACTACGGAAGAAGACATCAATCTGCTTAAATCTTACCTTGAAATTGGACGCAAATGGTCCGAGCTTGCGAAAAAAATGAAAAATCGCACTGAAAATACTGTGAAGAACCGCTGGAAAAGCCTGATGAAAAAGTTTAAATCGATTGTCTGTCCTGAGAATCTGGTCAATCTCCCTACTCAAGAACCAGAAAGGGAAGAAAAACTTGAGCAACTAATTGCTCAGGCTGTCCTTAACTGCTATGAGAAAGGCATCCTTACGAAGATACCAACAAAACAAGATGTTTCGAAGGAAAGAGAAAATACAAATAGGAACCCTCCTGTATTAACCCGAAACCAGAGCTCCCCACAGATGTCTTTGGAAGAGGGTCTTCGGACGAAAATCGATTCTTCAGACATGGTTATCGTTGAAGATAGGAACCCTTTTGAACAAACTCTGACCATGAGACCGAGGAAGAAAGTCAATAATACTCAGTTAATGGATACTGATACAGATAATTTATCGAAAAATCTTCTTTCTGGAGAGCTCATCGATCGGCCTGTAAGACTCGCAGAGCGTGCAGTTAGCTCAGCCGAGGCGAAAAAAGGCTATCTGCAGCCTTATTCCTCAAGACTAGGAGAAGGATTCTCTTCAGTAAACAACTCGTATATCGATAGCAATAGCTCCTGCACATTCGGGAACAATGGACTCAATAACAGCTTCGATTATGCGTATCTCGCCGGAGGACGCCTACAGACGAATTCTGAGAGTCTCTTTCATTCTTTGCAATCTAAAATGCCGACCTATGGGCGAAGTCAGGATGATTTCTTTCTCAGTAAGAAAGGCATGGAAGAAGAAAATCCAATTGCACAGGAATACGGCTTACGCAACCCAATCATCCCACGCGACGGTGTACAAACTCCTCCGCAGAAGCTCTTCAACGAAGGGATTAGCACCCCGATCCATATGACCAAAACACACAGCTTGCCTTGTGAGGAGGTCCATCCAGATTTGTTTATTAACTACGAAAATGAAAACAAAAGCGATTCGATGAACATTGACACGTTTGACTTCTTCTCGAGCGAGATAGAATCCAACTCGGAGTTTTCTCTATTCGGCCGGACGAATAACTTGAACGACCTCATATTCAATAGCAAGTGGGACTCACGAGCTAGAGCGAAGAGCGAGAGAGACCCTACTGAGCAGCTCAGTACTGAGGGCGGTTATGGAAATCCTTTTAAGAGTGAGATTGTAAGGAATAATAACCGAGGCGTTAGAAAAAGCAGCTTGGATTTGCTGTTAGAATCATCCACGACGATCGAAGGACAGGACGTCGAAGAAAAAGAGATGAGTCTGCATCTCAAGCGCTTTAGTGAATTCAAGCAGGAAGAGTATTTCAATAAACAAAGCGGGAATTCCATGTTTTTTGCGCTTGTGGATACTAGCAAAAATGAGCTTTTTTTAATTGATTCAGTCACTAAAGATAACTACGGCCCTGCAATAAATACGATAAAACTAAAGAAGCCAGCTCACAAACCTTCAGTTTTTGAGGGGTTAGACCTTGCAAGGCATTTTCCGAATGATAATATGAAAAATTTGAAACATCAACTCTCAAACTTCAATTTAAGCTAAACATTAACTACATATAATTTTTTCGAACAAAAGGGATTTAACTTCATTAGTTGTCTCTTTATATATCCCTCTACGAGGTTTACGTGCAATTTCATATCGAGATGAAAGGATAGACAATAATTAATTGGGTTTTTGACTGATGTACTATTGTCTATTCAATGACATTTTAGCTGGTTATAACTGCAGTTATTGGCCGCCTGTGGAGCTTAATGCTGTAATTCCTCAAAAACCTTATATTGGGAAGAATTATTAAATATTATTGATAATAGTTCAATAATATAAACTCCTTAGGTTTACATGCCCCTCACTAATATGGATACATACCTTTATATGAATAATATCCACAATGTTGTTAGATTCACGAAGAGGTTTATTAAGGCCCTCTTATTTAGACAGCGATTTCAGGACGGTCTCATAATAATTCAATGCGGCCGCTTTGAACGCTTTTCTCACACAGCGCTTGCCAGTGAAGATATCCTGCTGCATATATCCCTGATAAAGCAGCATTTCGATACCATATATCAGGTCCTTGCAACCGTTCTTCATCGCTCGAGAGAGGAAAGCTGTCTGTTTTGGAATAATTGAGACATCGAAGCAAATTGGATGATGCTCAAAGAATCTATCTGGAACTTGAAGGTCCGCAGAGCCAGGAGTCGTGCTCACGATTAGAGCTATATCCTCGATGAGATCATCGAGCTCTTTGAGTTCTTTGCAGACGATCAGGCCAGGATAGCGAGCTTTCAGTGCGACGGCTCGTTCGTAGGTTCTGTTGTACACGATTGGGATGAAGCCATACATTTTCAATGTATAAATTGTGGTTTCAGCGGTAGCCCCAGCGCCAAGTATCAGAGCTATATAATTGCAAAGAACCTAAGAAATCTCAATAAAATCAGCATGTTTACCATATTTATCGGAAAGACAGACGCCCTTTTTCTTCATTACCTTTTGGATTGGTTTCAATAGCCCGTACCAATCTGTATTGTACCCTAAAACAGCGTTATTTCCTGGTTTATAGCGATGGTGACTTTACCATATAATTTGCCATCTGTCTTTACGATGGTGTTGACGACTCCTATCTCCTTAGCAACGCCATATATCTCGCTCATGAAAGGAACAACGTCCTTCTTTGATGGCATTGTGACTGAAGCGCCTTTAAAGCCTTCGGAATCGAGGAGTCTCTTGATGTTATCGACGTTTTTATCGTTAAATCTCAGATACGTGTGGTTCAGCTTTTGAGCGGAAAATAATAGAAACCATAAGCCAATGACTCCAAGAAACTGCATTTACCAAGCCAAGAGCACTGAAACCTGCATTATGCATGATTGGACTAGGAGATAGAAGAACGTTTTCTCCAATTAGATAAAACTCCTTGAACTTCGGCTCGCATAGGATTTGGCTTCTCAATTCTAACAGTCATTTTTTCAGCTAACGTAATGTCTCAATTTTACTCAAAATCTCATCTCTTGTGAGCTGTCCAGGGGCAACGGGCTTATCGAATAGCTCATCATAAACAGGGCAGAAGAACTGGCATTTCATTCGGCTTTCCTTGCCTAAATTCGCGCAGGAAGTTTTTTCTTTAACAAAATAACGCCTTAAATGAAAATTACCTTTGGCACCTAATTTGAATTTTATCAAGGGCTTCTTGATATGAAGTTGATCGAGTATGTTGATATCGTTTTGCTCATTCAGCACGATTTTATAAATGTCAACAGCTGTGACACTTGTCATCGCATCTAACTCCTTAAGCACCTCTTTGTCGTTCTTGTAATCGAAATAGTGTTTCGATAGTGTAACATAGGCAATTCCTTTGACCTTCGACACAAAATACTCGATAAATTGCAGATTTTGCTCCGAGTACTCAATATCATAATATGTGAACACGAGATCCTTGCTGAGATCCTTATAGAATTTGTTATATAGCTTCCTGTCCCCAGTAAACACTCCACCCTCAGCCTTCGTTCTTATAGTCATGATCAAGGGAGCTTTGACCAGCAAATGCACGAACGAGATAGCTTCTCTTAACAATTCAAGGATCTCCGCGTATGGCAGATCCTTGCGTCTTTCAATGAAGAAATCGAGTCTCAGCTCAATCGCTTCATAGGTTTCAAGGTAGCGCGCTTGGAGCAGATTGATATCGAGGAGCTTTTCTAAATCGATGGCTAAGAAGAACGATGGGTCTGTAGCAAGAGGTGGACGCTCTGGTGACCAGACTTTCTGGATGAACTTTTTGAATGAATCGCCGACTCGGGTCCAGTATTCTGATTCATTGATCAGAGCGGGTAAATTGCTGTCCTTAAAGTATTTTGGATAAGTGAAGACGTATCTTGCAAGTGACGCGTAGATCGGGTATCTGCGGGTTAAAGTTGCCTCATAAGAAGCACCAGAGTAATTAGGGTGCTTGGCGCCTTCTCTCTGGTCCGTGGCGATGAGGTCATCGCGATTTCTATTAATGAAGATGAGGTTCTGGTAACTCTCGAGGAGTCTTCGGTTGCTTTCTCTTTCAATAACACCTGGAATTTTCATTGAATGAGAATATTGCAAAGGGGAAAAATATCGAACCTCCACCGGTAGAGAAGATGTATTTCTTCTTAGAATCGAAGAAACTGTAAGTATTATCTTCAAGGTGCTTCGCCTCGACATCTCGGAAGGTATCCCAGCCGTATTTCTCAATTGCCTGCTGAAGCGAAGTCAACGAGGCGTCTTTCTTTCGGAATTCAGCCAAGAGTAATTCATCCTATTCTCTCTTTAGCAACCAACTTCAATGCCTTAGAAATTTACCGCTTCAATAGTAAGACAGTTCAATTTTTGTTGGGCGATATGCGTGAGGTTGGTCTTGCCTGCAAATCGCATTCCAATGAGCACCGCGCTGTTCCCAAGTGGGTGCTTCGCTGGCCTTTCGACTCTCCAATCATCATACCCTTCGAATTTCACGCCGTATATATTTTCCATATGCTCCCAGAAGCCAGGGAAAGTTTTCGCCACGCAGTCTTTTTGTTCAATGACGATCTGGTAATTGTGATTCATGTTCGCGAAGTATGTCCCCAGGAGAGTAAACGACATTGCCAGGCGATGATCATTATAGGTCTTAACGACCACGCGATTTACATTGGCTGGCAGGCGGCTCTTCTTTTCGAGTCTCTTGCCATGGATTTCGAGTCCGTCTTCGATTTCTTTGCAGAAAATACCGCATTTTATCAGGTTTTTCCTCGTGGCTCTGATACGGTTGCATTCTTTGACTCTTTGGTTCTCGATGCCCTAACAACACTCATTAATTCGAGAAACCCTCTATAGGTTTACTCTAATATATGAAATTCCTTCCACTTGACTCAATATAACTGCAAGCGTCATGAAGCAATCGGTTTGGTCTTTCAAGTTCACGTCAACCGCCTTCAGCGGGACGTCGAGGTCACGTGTTAGCACGATTCCGTCTTTCTCATAAGAGGCCTTCAGTCCGAGTTTCTCTAACTGAGTGGCAAATCTGCTGTCGCCTTGGACGCTGTCATCCGTGAGATTTTTCACGCGAACAACTCCACCGTTCAATGCGATGAATCCCATGTCATAAGAAGCCGTTGAAGCGTCAGGTTCGATGTAGAATTCCTCCTATTGTTATTTAATAGCATATTACATTTATTGCAAGGATATCAGCTGCTTACTGGGTTTTTGTAAACGCCTTGAGGAATTTCAAATATATTTGGTTGAGGTCTTTTCACCACGATTCCGAACTTTTTCATGAGATCCACAGTCATTTGAATGTAAGGCGCAGAGACAATCTAGCACGGTCATAATTAATTGTGTCATTCGAGTTGAAATTTACTTCATCAGACTCTTTCACGTCTTTTAAGATTAATGTCACAGGCTCGACAGCATAAGGAGCACTCAAAAGCACCGAAGTCACGAACTGGCTGCTGACCTTACTATTGAGTTCGAGTTTGCCTCCTTGGAAACCCTGTGAATGCACTGCGAAGGGGAAGTGTCCTTTCTTCTCTAAAAACTCGATTTGAACGCCTTTTTGGTTAGAAATTGACTCCAAAAGGTCCAAGATAGGTCTTTCTTTCATTCTACTGCTTCCGGTGAGGACGTTCTTCCCGTGACACTAGAGTATCCAGGTTTCGTTTAGATTAATCGTTAAAATTCAGGGGAAAAATACCATTAGAAGCGCAGTGGTCAAAAATCTTGCTGAAGTGCCTGAGTTGGCCATGTAGAGCTCAGTGGTGCTTGGCGACAACTTGCCTCCATGTCCATTGAGCAGAATGTACTCTGGAGTCTTCTCGAGGATATCGCACGCGTTGAGACTCTTGAGGGCGGAGAGCATGATATGAGTATCTTCAGCTTCCAAGTAGCCTCTGATTTTCACCTTGCCCACTCCAAGAGAGCACATGAGTAAAATACGATTTGTAATTGATTTCGAGCCTGGAAGTGTTGAGATAACCTCTGCGGCTTTCGGTAAACTCAAACGAGACTCTTTCACCAATAATGAGCTTGCGGTTACTCGTTTGATGAGCTGAGCATCAAAAGCAAAGGTCTTTTGATACGCTTTTCCAAGATCTTCGATCAGAACGAAATGGATCTCGCTGAACTGGTTTTTCTTGTCGCTTTGCATGTATTTCATTAGTTTCTCAACGGAAACCTTTGGGGGTTTCGCAATAGGGAGTCCATAATTCTAATTGCGGCTAAGTCACCCGGAAAAACACACGTATTTACTTGAAGAACCTCCTTAATGACCGTGAGCTTATCCGAAGGGAATTTCTTCGCTAAAATTGCCAATTCCATTTCTAATACGATACCAATGGAGACGCATTCTCCATGCAAAAGCTCTTCATGCAACGAAAACTTGATAGTAGGATGGTTAGGACCAAGAAAGGACAGTCATTCGTTACTTCGATAGCATGGCCGATGGTATGTCCGAAGTTAAGCAACTTTCTGAGGTCAGCTTCGCATCTGTCTTGGATGACAATCTGAGATTTCAAATCCACGGCTCTTTTCACAATGTGGACCAAATCTTTGATGCTACATCAGGTTAGAAACACTAGGGGTTATTAGATGGTACTTTTTTGGATCTCGGAAGTAAGCAACTGACTTATCTTTAAGAAATTCGAAAAGCTCGATGTCCAAGATCAGCGCGATTTTGATAATCTCGGCCATTCCATTTGAAAAGTTTCGATCGTCAATGGTTTTTAAGAAATCTACGCAAATCACGATTCTATTGTATTAAAGAGCTTGATATAGCAGCCCAAGCACGAAGTATCACTTACAGAGCAGGATCATAGATGCTTCCGATGAGATTCTTCCCGGCATCACTATTAACAGCCGTTTTGGAGCCGACGCTCGCATCAACCATCGATAACAACGTTGTTGGAACCTAACAGGCTTTTATTTCAATGCGAAAGGCATGGGTGGGTCCTACCTGGACAAATTTGATTCCTCTCATGTAAGTAGCGGCGACAAATCCGCCCATGTCTGTGATAACTCCTCCGCCTGCACAATAACGATGAGAAATATCTTAGCAAGGTAATACCGAGGCAGATGATAGCGTCCTTTCTCTCAAATCCTTTCTCGAACATGTAATCTTCGATCCTCTCTTTGTTTTTACGGCTTTTGGAGAACTCGCCGCTCTCAAGGACGAGTTTCTCCATTCTGCCTTTGAGTATTTGAGAGGCTTCTTCAATCATTTTGGGGTAGATAGTCGCGATGTGTTCATCAGTGAGCAGAAGGAACCGCGATTTTGGCAGCAGTTCGGCGATTTCGTGGAAGATCTTGTCGAATCCTCCAGTTGGATAGGATATCTTGTAAGGCAGCATCTTTAAATTTATTTTGTGATTGCAAATTTGACTATCGATGCGAGTGATTCGGCCGAAGATGCAATTTCAGATTTGTTCTAATCTAAATTGAGTGATTGTAATTTAGTTCTAATAGAACTGCGAATCATTAAAGAACAGGGAAAACAATAATGGGAAATAGAATTAGTGAAATGCTGTTCATCTTACTATAAATGTATCCCTTGAAGTCGCTACAATCAACTTTGCGAGTGAGCGTATAGGAAATCATCATTCTTTGAGAAAGGAGTCTCTGTATGTAGATGGAGAAGCTGATCTGGAGATTGAAGTTCGGTTGAATAAGTCGAGTAGAAACGATGTTCATGAGATTTTTCATCGAGAAGTATTGCTAACAGAATTTCCATCAACCTCATTTTAAGCGTATTCCATGGGAAAATTTCCAGCCTTAAATTAAATTTAAAATTTCTCTCTTTGTTGGCATATCTATTGAAGATCTGTACTTATTACCAATAACCCAATTAGGCTCTAAGCTAGACTGCGCTTGTATAAACATTTTCATGTTAGAATCATGGGAAGTGGATTCAATTTTTCTACACAACAGTGCTAAAACAAGTAAAGAAAAGGAAATATATATTCAATTTAAACGTTTTAAACCAGAAGAATCCTTTCTGAAACAGTCAAAAAGGGCTATCAATAGTTTCAAAATTTGCTATCACATCACTTGTTCTCTTGTGGAGAAAGGTATTTATCAAAAATTTCCTTCAGCCTTTTCACATTCACTGGCTTCGGCAAAAACGCATCAAATCCATACACTCGACAGGTGACCTCTGCATTTTGCAGGGATGTTCGGCATCATTCCCATTGTCATCATGCTCTTGAGCTCCTTTACACACGTATATCCATCCATGATTGGCATATTACAATCCAAAATGATAATTTTTGAGCCTTTACACCCTGGACAGCCTTGCTTTTGCGCATTCAATTGCTCCGCATAATCCACAATCTCCTGTCCATTATACCCCACGAATGTATCATAATTGAATTTTTTAATTATCCCTTGCAGAGACATCACGTTAAAAGGGTCATCATCAGCAATAATAACTTCAGGATGGTTGCACTCAGGCACTCCTGCCAGAAGTCCTCTCTGGCTACACTGGCTTTCTCTGTGGGGATGCGAATGAATCTTCAAATAGGATTGTGCTGATGCTGATTTCGTTGCAGTTGTAAAGCTTGAAAGCATTTGAAGCTTCTGGTCTAGGTCGAGGTTCGGTATACTATCAGGTACTTCGTCGTTCGCCTCTTTCTCTTCAACGGCAGTCGCGTTAGATCTTTCAGATTTAATGAGATTGAAAGTCATGTTTTTTGGTATTGCGATAACCGGATTCTCATGATTCTTCAACGAGAAGCTGAAGACTGACCCTTTTCCTTCCTCAGAGACGAAAGAGATCCCTCTGCCGAGTTTTACAGCCAACTGATTGCTTATAAATAATCCGATTCCTGCACCACTGGAATTATCACTGACTTTCTCCGTGAACTTCCCGCCGTCCAGATGTTTCCGAAGATTCGTTTGAATCTCCTGCGTCATGCCAACGCCAGTGTCTTTGACTTTGAATTTTAGATACCCACGATTGAGAGAGTCTTCTTTCGCGCTGAAGCGGACCACTCCACCGGAGGGAGTAAATTTGATTGCATTGCTCAACAAATTAAACAAGACTTGCGTTAGTCTCTTTCTATCAGAGCAAACAAAAGCAGTCGGATCCAATTTATGATCTTTCAGGATTATTTTGGTATTTTTACCCTTGGCTTGTCCTTCGAAAAGCTCTAGAGTCTCCCTCAGCACTTCGATGACATTGAATCTATCTTGATTAAGCCTAAATTTTCTCGTCTCGAGGAGACACAGATCTAATATGTCACTTAGGATCATCTCAAGCCTCTGGTTGTTAGTCAACGCTCCAGTCAACAATTCCCTGACGTTTGCATCCAACGAGTCAGAGAGCAGCGCGGTTTGAATTAGCAACATGCTGCTGTTTAGAGGGGTTTTCAGCTCATGGGAGAAAGAGGAGAGCAGATTGTCTTTAAACTGGTTTTTATCGTTTAGTTTAGCGATTTTCTCTCTCTGAGTGACATCCGTGAAGGTTGCAATGATCACTTCCTGTCCTTCAAGGAACGATTTGGCGGCTTTTATCTCAATGGTTTTATTCCTCACCTTTGTATCGAAGGTCAGAAACTCCGAGCTCTTCGGAACAGTGGTGCTAAATTGACTCTTCCCTGAGCTGCCTTTGCGGTTTACAAAACTCAGTAGACTATGAAATGATCGAAGTTCTTTCTCTCTGCGTTTATGTAAAGGTGTGCCTGTGTTGCTTCTGTCAGATTCGACCTAACCACATTGTTATGAATGGACTATTTATTTAACAAAGCATACTTGGAATAAGGCTGGCTCGAGCTGACTCGAAGTTTTTTCGAAAGTTTTATTATTGGTATCGTCTCTATGATACACGTTTTTCAAGGCATTATCAAGCAGTTTTATATTTTGCGGTCCATCAGCGGTTCCAAAAATCTCTTTAAACGCTGGATTATCAAACCTAATCCGTGCAGTTTCAAAACAATTCTCCTTTTGCTGGATTATTGCTGCACCTTGAGGCAGCGAATCTACAATTTGCTTCCAAATTTTATTTTGCTCAATGCGGTCGTAGTTATTCAGGTACTGAATCCGATCGAACTGCTCCGTTGAATATGCCAGCACACACATCATCAAAATAGTGCTCACCACGATGAGGATGAAGACCAGTTGAGTGATACTTCCAGATTCATTGTGAAATTGATCTACATTGAAAATAATGATATAAATCCCATGGACAATTCGAAATAACGTGCTATTTTTCTTGCTGGTCGTTGCAAAGGAGTAGGTCTGAAGAAAAAATATCGAAGCCAGCGACATCACCAACCGATCCTTTACATTCTGATAGGCTGAAATACGGTACGTTGTGAAAGCAGCTGATACCATTACTAATGATAGTAGCAGGCATTCGATAAGCGTGCAAGCGCGGGTGTTTGCTTTTTTATAACGAGATAAAGCTGCAATTGTAATCAATGAAAAAATGCTTGTGAAACCAATATTTGCGATTGAAAGAGGTTGTTTTTTATCTTCAGTCTCGGAGGACGAGAGGTCAACAGCAAAATGGAGGATGCTGATGATCCAAAGAAGAAAAATCCAAAAAATTTGTATATATTTCCGTTTCAGGAAGTTTTCAGATACCTGGGCACGGTAGTTTTGCAGAACTGTGGGCTCTGGAAATTTTAAAAGGCGAGTGAGGCGGGATTGTTGCATCGAATTGCAAAGCTCGTTTGCTGCTGAATTTATCAAAGTAAAAGTGACTAAATGGAAATTATATTGTATGAAATTTTATTTCAGCTCGTTGGAACAGCAATAAGCAATTTTAATTACCATAATTAACACCGAAGAGTTTGAATAAACTTTTAATTAATTCTATTTTACATTAAATTATCGCATTGGAAATTTTGTGACTTTTTCCAGTTATTATGTGTTTTTATACATTATTAGGGCAGCTCGTGTTGAATGCTCAAAGAAACGTATTTGAAAGATCTGACTATCATGGTAGCAGTGGGTCAATGACAGCTCCCCTAATAGGGCATTAGAGAGGCTTTTACTTCCCAAATAGAATGGAACAATACTTCGATTTAATAATCAAATGCCCTTCAGTCTTTAGATTTTGATAAATTAAATAAGTATTACTAAAAGCTCTACTTTCCGTGATAGGACTACAAATATATTTTCAATGGGTATTTCCACAGCGTTAAAGTGCAGTGTGACTAAGATTACACGCAATTTCCAACCAGGTTCAGGGTATGAAGCCCTTAAGCATAGTAAGACCGAGCATTAGGAAAGTACTATTCTGGAACTTTCATTCAAATGAAACTCTTAAGGTTTTTTTAATCGATATATCTAAGGACGTTTAGCCATTTAAAAGCAATAAATAGGGCTTTTGGATGTCTCAAATAAGGTTCGAAAGCAATCAAAATCTTTAATCGAAGCAATAGAAAGTATTCAAAAATCTTAAATTTAAGCGATAGAAAAGTAATCCTTACAAATACCCTAGAGAAGCTTATTTCAAAAAAGAAAATCAAGAAAATCGCAATTCGGTTTTGCTTCGAGGTCTTTTCGAATTAGCAATTATGTATTTATCCTGATATTTGCTCCTTACCTTTTAACTAATAAAAGAAAGGCATGAAAAGCAAAAGAGGAAATAAAAATCTCTCGCTAAATTTTCAAATGCACTCCCATTTCCTAAGCGCTAGATGCAGTGTTCGGAATCGCAGGGCGATCAGAATGGATACCTGAACAGTCACTTTTCCAATCTCAGAAATGACCCTAATGAATCGATTCATGCTTTGAATTTCGAACTACGGATCTTTGTCGAGGATGCATTAGTACGAATCAAAGATTGGAGATTTTCAACACCCTTTCTCGAGCTTTCCACATTCCAACTTAATTTTTTTATAAGTGCGTGGATCATTTGTAGAAAGCGCTTTGATCGAAATCTTGATTTTAAAATCTTAATAAACAAATCCTCTCAACTACCAGCCATGATCCCATCCGCTGAAGATGTCAAATCGCAATGGAACGCCTACTCTGATTTGTACAGCAAGAAGTTCGAGAAAAATACCTTCCCTTTCGCAATCTCGCTCTCATCCATGCTACAAATCTTCGAAGAGAAACCTGCAAAAATCCTCGAGATCGCCTCCGGACCTGGTGCGTTTAGTCGATACCTCTCACAAAATCTCGACCACGAATGCACTGTGTCCGCCTTTGACATTTCTGAGGAAATGGTCTCAATTGCAAAGTCCCTTGCAACAAAATACCCTTCTATGCCTAATGTTAAGGTGTCTTACGAAGTAGGTAATTCAGAAGAGCTAACAACTGTTGCGGACGAATCAATTGATGCTTACATCGCAAACCTTTGCATCCATCTCACAAGCAGTCCAGAGAAGATGCTTCAAGAGTTAAAGAGAGTGTTAAAGAAAGGAAAAAGGTTCGGTCTCTCTGTTTTGGCTCCTGCCGAGAGAGTCACGTTTGTGTCAACAGTCCCAGCAGTTCTCAAGGAACTTGAAGAGGAAATTCCGGCACTAAAGCCTACAAAGGTGATGAGATCGCCATTCCATTTGGGCAGGAGAGAAGATCTGATGAAATTAGTTGAGGAAGCCGGGCTGGAAGTCGACTATTGCTGGTATCAGCAAAGCGGTGTCAACAATATGACACTGGAAGACTACGAATTTGGCATGCTCCAAGCTCCACAGTACAAAAAACTGCTCGAGAAGTTGACTGAAGAAGAGCGGAAGAGAGTAGTGGAAGCAGTGAGGAAGAAAATTAAGGAGGCCTTCATTGACAAAAAGGAGCCTGCGTTCTTCGAGGCCTTGCTACTTGTCGGAAAGAAACCATAAGAAATTATCCTTGTATTGACCAGAAGAAAGCTTAATGCTCAGAAATGTAAGAACCATTCGGTATATCTCCTCTGGGATTGAATATAAGTCAAAGCTATAAGTTTCTATATATTAATCTAATGACCGTCTGAGCCAAAACATATATGAAATTCTTTATTGATAGTATCATGAGCAAACTAACTCAAGAAAAAGGTGTCTTAGTGTTGAAGGAAATATTTCCTAAAGCAGATAACAATGGAACGTTTCTCTGATGGGCTGTTAGCTACTGTAAACAATTCTTGAATATACTGTTGAATTTCTGAAAAGAAATAGCTAATGGGGAAAAAATCAATTGTATTGGCTGACCGCGCTTATATACAATGTAAACGTAATCACATTTTTACAGAATGGACATAAGTAATAGTGGTAACAAAGCTCCTTACTGCCTCAAAGCAAAGTTTTTCCCCAAACATGAATCAATGAAATCTATTTCTGGCAAATTCGTGATTGATTTTGTTGGACATCCTACATCAATAAATAATATATGCACGAGGTCGATTTATTTGTTTGAAAAAAATTTTGTAATTAGCTCAAATACATTACATCAGATCTTCCTCAAGTAGAAAATCTAAATCAAAGAACATTGTCCAAAAACTAAAAAAGAGCAGTCCACAGCACTATAGTCGTTACTATATCACTTGATCTCCCGAGGAATGAAATATTTATCAAAGATTTCCTTCAACTTTTTCAGGTTCACAGGTTTCGGCAAAAAGTCATCAAATCCGTACACCCTGCAAATCATCTCTGCATTCTGATCAATATAAGCCGTACAAGCAATCACAGGGATTGTCGGCATGGCTCCCTTCGCCATCAGCTTCTTGAGCTCTTTCACACAGGTATACCCGTCCATGACAGGCATATTACAATCCAAAATGATGATTTTCGCGCCTCTGCATCCTGGGCAGCTTTGCTTCAGCGCATTCAATTGCTCAGCATAACGAACTATCTCTAGGCCGTTATACCCAATAAATGACTCGTAATGAAATTTTTTCACAACCTCTTTCAACGACATAACGTTGAAAGGGTCGTCATCAGCGATAATGACCTCAGGATGGTTGCAATTAGTTAGACTCTGCCGATGTGTAGGCATGCTTTGCATATGCGAATGCGCCTTTACATTATTGCAAGAGAAGGCTGATTTATTTCCCGCCGACAAGAAACTTGAGAGCGCTTGGAGCTTCTGATCGAGATTAGGTTGGGTTTCAGAAACCTCATCTGAGACCTCCTTCTCGATCGTATCACCTTTCCAGCCTTCTAGATTGATGTGGCTGATATTAATATTTGTCGGCATCATTATGGACGGATTTTCGTGATTCCTCAACGCGAAGCTGAAGAGTGACCCTTTTCCTTCCTCAGAATAGAACGTGATTGGTTTGCCCAATTTTACAGCCAATTGATTGCTTATAAACAATCCAATTCCTGCGCCGCTTGAGGAAGAGCTGACTTTCTTCGTGAAGCTTCCCTCTTTCAGATGGTCCCGAAGCTTCGCTTGAATTTCTTGATTCATACCGAAGCCGTTGTCTTTTACTTTAAATTTAATATACCCTGGATTTAGTATATCTTCTTGGGCACTGAAACGGACGTAGCCACCCGCAGGAGTAAATTTAATTGCATTGCTTATCAAATTAAACAGAACTTGCGTCAATCTCTTTCGATCAGAGCTAACAGTAGCGACCGAAGTTAATTTATGGTCTTTCACTATCAATTTGATATTTTTCCCGACGGCTTGAGCTAGAAACAGCTCTTTTATGTCCTTTATCACGTCAGATACGCTAAATTTATCCTGGTTGAGGTTAAGTTTATTTGTCTCTAGTAGACACAGGTCCAAGATATCGCTGAGGATCATTTCCAGTCTCTGATTGTTGATTAACGCACCTGTAAGCAGTTCTTTGACATTTGCATCCAATGAGTCCGAAAGCAGCGCGGTTTGAATGAGTAGCATGCTGCTGTTAAGAGGCGTTTTCAGCTCGTGTGAGAAAGAGGAGAGCAGATTGTCTTTGAATTGGTTTTTATCGTTGATTTTAGCGATCTTTTCTCTCTGAGTCACGTCGGTGAACGTGGCTATAATTGCCTCCTGTCCTTCCAGGTAAGATTTGGCAGCTCTTATCTCTATGGTTTTATTCTTCATCTTCGAGTCGAATGTCAGAAATTCTGAGCTTTTAGGAGTGGGTGAATTCGCTTGGACCACTGTAAGCTCGCTCTTTCGGTTCACGTAGCTCAAAAGGCTACGAAAAGATTTAAGCGCTGTGTCATTTTGTCTGTTTAATGGACCAAAACTGCTGCTTCCTTCTGATTCTTCCTAAATAAAACAGTCAGCTAATGAAATAAGACTTATTATTCACCTGAAAGATCTGCCCTGAGTTTCGATCGTTCAAATGTCCTCCTTGCTTATCTTTACTATTATTTCTATGGAAAACGTTCTTCAAGGCTTCATCAATAAACTGCGTTCTTTGCTGTCCATCAGCGTTTCCAAAAATCTCCTTGAACGCTGGATTATTGAATTTAATACGATTCGTATTGTCTTTTTGGATGATAGCCGCTCCTTGAGGCAGCGAGTCCACGATTTGCTTCCAAATTATATTCTTTTGGTTGTTATCATAGATCTGGAGATATGCGAACCGGTCGAACCTCGCGGTTGAATATGCCATTACGCAAAGCATCAACATTACCATAACCACGATGATTAAGAAGACTATTTCATGAATATTCCTTGATCCAGCACCGAGGAGGTCTCGATTGAACACAGCGATGTAGATTCCATGGATAATCAGAAATACTACTCTGTGCGCAAGGTTTGTCGTTGCTAATGAATAGGTCTGAAGAAAAAATAATGATGCCAATGACATTATAAGTCGATGGCTTAATTCGCCGTAGTTAGCAATGCGTGATGTCATAAGACCAGCTGAAACAACGACCGTAAACAGAAGCAGAAGCTCAACGATGGCTCGAACTCTTGAACAGGCTTTTTTATGACGGATTAGCGTTGCTATGATAGCCAATGATAAGAGACTCGTGGAAATGATATTTGTAATGGAGATAGGCTGCATTTGGTCTTCTGTGTCGAAACTCACGAGATCTATGATACTTTGCAATAGATTCATTATCCAAAAGAACGAGACCCAGAAAATTTGGAGATATTTGCGTTTCAAGAAGTTCTCAGACCGATACATTCGATAGTTCGGCAGAACAACCGGTTCCGAAAAACTCAAAAGGCGCGTGACTCGACTTCGCATGGGTCGTCTCTCTGATTAAATTATTAATGAATTGTCCGAGGGTATTTGATTTAATAGTTCAGAAAAATTGATGAGTAGTACAAAATTCATTAAATTCATGTTTTATTGGGAATTTTATTAAATTGGATCTCTAACAAATGGAATCAAAATGAATTTTGTGCTGAAATGGACAAGAAGGGCTTTTTCGGAGGATCATTTTAGCTTCAACTTGAAGTCATTCGAGAGGATGAGGAAAAAACATGCTTTGTTCGGTTGATTGATATTAGCCTTCAAGATGCCATTTTTGCACTCTCAGCGATTTTATTAATTAGGGCTAAAGCCGATTAATTTCTAAACTTCATCAGTGAATTTTATTTGTGCCATAAAAAAGTAAGGTCGTGACCCCATTCTGATATCTAATAACAATTTATCGAATTTTTTTATGTGGAAGAAATTTAATTCTCTTTCATGCAGTAGTTTTCTTATACCCACATCACCATGATAAATTTTTTTCAGTCGAGATGCAAGCAAAGTATAAGTTGCCATTGTTAAATTCGAAAGGTTGAATTAGGGAACAAATAGATGCGAACAGAGAGTAGAGTATAATTTCGCGTTGCTGTGTGAACCAGCTCGGGCACTGAATACGATTCTTATCTGTTGTAGCGAACCCAACCAATACCTCATTTAGCCCCCTGTTCGTCATGATCAAGACAAAAAGGAGATGTTAGAGTTTTACAAAGATGTGCCTTCTTGGTTTCGTTAAGTTCATTCCTTCTCAACAATAATCGTTCAAGCATAATTTAGATTCTTCAACTTAAGACGAAGAAGTTAACCGCACACACTGCCATGCTCAGTAAGTTATTCTCAGCTCCTTCCCTGGCATTCGAGCTTCCTCCATCTCCCATGGGAGTAGATATTTGAGATCCTATAGCAAAAGAGGGTTGGTAAGAACCCTTTTCCAGATAAAAAGTCAGCAGTATTCTGAATACTCATGTATATTTAGATACCAATTTTCTTCCTTCTAAGTATTATTTTCTTTCTGTGGAATCTGCTCAAGTGTTTAATTAAAGTGAATTCTTTTATTCTCTCATATAAACTCTCACTAGGAAACGTGGATTCTAAATCAGACGCCAAAATAGTACAATTCATGAAAAGAGGCCAGCACCATTACTGGTGATAGAATAATTCCCTCGTCAACATCAAGAACAAAATAACTGATGATTTGGCCTTTGGAAAAGCGATAAATGAATTTGATTATCAAATTGCAGACAATAGTTTAACTTTTTGGTTTTCTACTCCTTTCTATTGTTAAGTTCCAAAATCGACTAAAAGAGGCATTATTTTCGAACAAGATTTAAAGTTCTGAAAAAATCTCCATAAGACATGAAACGACACATCTAGTACAGCCTTAAGAAGAGCATACATGATGATACTCCAATTAAAACTTAAACCTAAGTTGCTCTCACTATATGAAAACAATATAGATATATGAAACCAATTTTGGGAATTTTATCGTTTATAACACGGGACTCCTTTGATCTTTAGCGTACTTAAAAATTCGGCTGTTATTCGTAAAATCAAATTATCAAAGTTTTTTACCTAAGTTGTCTGGTTCCGCTGTCCAATACTCACTTATCCATCATTTCAATCATCGTATTCTTTTTGCTTGGTAATGTTTCGAGCTCTGGGTGCTCATGCATGTCGGAATCTGGCCGAAGAAAAACATGGTTTGCATAAGAATTAGGACGTGACTCCCAAGTTTCCTCTGTTTTTGACTCTTCTCCAGTCTTGATGGGATAAACTGCGCGAGATGAAATGGAATGAGTATGAGAAGAAACTTCCTCAGAGAAATTGCTGCTGGTTGTGGTCAACGTGCGTTTAATGCTTTTTCTTGTCACAGAGGTTGCCATTCTCCTGATAGCACCTGCTACAACCAAGAAGCCCTTTTCGACTTTTCGCTTGCTTACTGTCCATATGTGGAATATGATATAAGTAATCACGAACAAATTGAGAATGATGCTTACAACCAAGCAAAAGTACTTTAGCCATGGATAAGGGTTATCTTCGAAGAGGTAGAGGAAGAAGATTGACCCGAAGTAGGCATATTGAGCATATTTTTCTGAGTTTAATAGATTCTCTTCATAGTACGGATTGAATCTCATCAAGGCTCGTTTGTAGAGGTAAAATAGCGCAACAGTAATCAAAACTTTAGATTTTTGGTCGTTGCTCAGGAAGTTAGCCACAGTCATCAGTACTAGCTTGAAACACATGAGAACGAGCCCCCAATAAAATGTTTCTTCTCGGTACTCGTTGATGTAACCTCCGAGAATCAACCTCATCCTCTCAGAATTGAAGCTCTTTCTGTAACGAAGCAAAATGAACGCCAGCGCAATCGCCAATCCAGGACCCCAAACGATAAGATTTGGTATCAAGAAGTAGTTGACATATTGATCATAATACTCGTCGGCTGGAACGCTAGGGTTTGTAGAAAGGTAGTAAAGGTCTGAGTTCGGATCAAGTTTCTTTGTTGAAAACGCCTTTAAGAGACTCTGGAATATACCAGGCTGCTCAAGCATGATCAACCCGACTAGAGTCGCGAAAATCACATTGCTTAATTCATGGGAGTCTCTTTGGGTCCTTAGTATACCCATTGCGACTAGAGCGAATACAGCCCATTGGACAACTGGCAGAAGCACGATGATACTAAGCTCCCAGTAATATACCTGCGTTGCTGGTAGTCCCATCCGAGAAAGTAAGCAAGTAGTGGGGTAGATAATCGTTGCTTGAGGACTACCCAAAGAGAAATCAATTTGGAAAAACTCCTGAAGGTTCAGATTGAAGGTAGAGACGATGGTCATTATCTGAGAGAAGGTTGTTAGCAGACGGATATAGGGACCAGCTGAAGAGACATAGTTGCTTCCTCTCTTGATAGCCTCATAGAAAGTTTGATTAGTTTTAATCATGTTCCGAATGAACCAGAATTGATAGCCAAGGAACACGAGCATGAAGCCTAATAGTTGAAGGATAAGGGAGCCAACATCAGCACATTCTCCGCATTTTTTGCCTCTTGGCACGTAACCTTTTTCGAAGTCGCATTGAGCACAGAGAGGCCCTGTGTAGCCTGTAAAGCAGAGATTGTCTCTTAAACAAGAGTTGACATGGGGATCGCATCTGTGTAAATTTGCCTTATATGGTGCAGGAGTCCCATCAGCTCTTATATAAGTTTCGTCTAATCCTCGCCAATAGCCAGTTTTAATACCGACGATGAGACCTTCCTCGCAAACTGCATTATCCGGGCAGTCATAGCAAGTTCCTTGAAATGGGTCAATTGAATAAGTGCCTGGTGCACATGAGATGCATGATAACGCAGAGTAATATTCGCCTTGTGTGCAGTTGCGGAGATTAACTGGAATTTGTTTTTTCATGTTTTTATAGATGATATCCATCCAAATTTCACCTCCAGACTCCCCAAGAAGATGCAACTTACTATCTTGGATCGTACAAGAGTAGTTATCGCACTGAATGGTAGAATAATCTGACCCACTGATATTAAGGAACAAAATTTTATGAGAATCTGGATCAAAATAAGGCTGCCGAAAAGTATCCAGCAGCTTGAACGTCAGCGCGAGGTTCTGGAATGAGCTCACAGAAGCATTGTAGATGATTATTTTTCCATTTTCCTTTGTCATGCTCATCATACTCAAGTTTCCTCTCAGAGTCAAGTCCATATCCACCAGATCTCCTCCAATGTCATTGGTTTGATTTGTGAGATTAATGAAGTTATCTATGAACTTATTGTTGGCCATTGTCGTGTTAAAGAAATCTGGATCCTCAAAATAATCAGTGTAAATTGCTCCTCCTCTAACCATGGCACTATTTGAATCGAATGTGGAGTTGTAAACGGCGATTTTTCCTGATCCACTGACGTGATATATGGCTCCACCAGCATTTTCAGTGCTTCGGCACTTTTGAAAAAATGAGCTGTTGATATATAATGAGCTTCCCGTTAACCTTTCGTCAATTTCTGATGTGTCACCGCTAATGAAATAGATCGCGGAGCCACTTTGGGCCTTTGTATTAATGAATGAAGAATTTAATATCATAAGAGTTGCTCCTCGAATTTTTGCATTCGTTATCCCTCCACCTCTAAAGACTGATTGGATATCATCAAATATGCTATCTTCTAACGTCAAATTAAGGAATCCGTTGTTGCCAGTTATCGTAATGACACCTAACGCTGTGTTCGAGCTGGACGATGAGGAATTTGTAAGAGTCAGTCCAGTAGCGTTAATCTTTTGGCCATGGAACAGAATTGTCGTATCTTTATTGCACTCAAAGTACATGAAAGGAGTGTCGAAATTAGTTAAATTTGTCACGGTGACATTATTGAAAGAGATGTTTCCAGTATCTGTATGTAATAGGCTTATCATCCGTGACTGATTGATTGACAACGTTCTAACTGGATCTGCAGTTAAGTACAGCCCTGAGGCATTAAACTGAAGATTATCACTGTCTTTAACAGTGAAAATCGTCGTGAGAGATGGTGCGATCAGCATAATTCCGCTGCTCACATTCGCGCTTCCTGAGCAGTTCCTGAACCCGATAAAATTAAAATTGAACTTGCTATCATTGTACTCTGCCGAGTTACCTGTTATATCCAAAGAAAAGTTATTCACATCAAAGTGCTCAAGGTATGAATTCGTTATATAAAACACACCTCCCATCAATTGACGGTTGTCAATAAAAGTGTTATTACTCGCGGTAAGGTTGAGCGATATCCGATTTGCCATCAACACGCTTCCTTGAAAGGACGTTATATTTCTGAAGGTTGTGTTCCTAATCGCAACATCAACAGATGCGTTGAAATAAGGGTCACGAGCGATATAAAATACACTCCCATAAGTCTCTTTTAGGTCTCCAAGAATATTAGTAAAAATACTCGATTCAACGGTTAACTCTTGAGTCACTGTGAATATAATTCCTTCCTCATCATAATTCGAGATATTATTGAATATGCATTGCTGGAAAAAGATTGCTCCAGAAGCGATTCTTATGAGATTGTCATCCCATTGGATTCCTAGCCCATCGACTGTGGTATTCCGAAAGTATGAAGTCGCATTTGCCAGTCCCAAGTGCATGAAGTTATTCTGGTACATTCTATCAACAAATGGGATATTTTCAACAAAATCGTTGCTAATAAAAAGATCATTGCTCATAGTAAACGTAGCGCCCTCGTATGGTCTTGGAACTTGGATGTCGAGAAAATTCATTTGAGTCGCGAACAGGCTATAAAACAGGTTGTTCTTCACACTGCTTGAGTTAAATTCAATATTTCCATCCCAGTTTTGAATTAAGAGCCCGAAGACTGTGCGTCCTATTTTGTTCAAAGTGATCGTGTTGTTCTGAACTAACACTCTAGTCGAGTATAACGAGTCATAAGCGACGAATCCACTGCCTTGACATTCCACTAGCTCATTGGAAACGACCACTAATGACGATGACCGTCGCGTGTAGGTGTTTACGTCGAAAAGTTCCTTGTTTCCGGTTACCCGCCAAAATCTGTTGTTATTAATGATCATTAGCCCGACTGAATAACCATCAAACAGATAGCTTTGATACGATGCGATCTGCTGGAAAGAGTTATTGTCGATCTGAATGAAAGCGGTTTCTTCTTCGAAATTAAGCGCATCGATAATTGTCTCACCTGTCATTTGCAGAGAAGTGAAATTATTGCTAGTAATCCTAAGAAAGGGTAAATGCTTCGCATATCGAGCAACACTTTCATCGAAGGTGGAGTTTAGTGTGCTCGCCACTCTAGAAGACACCCTTGAGAGGATAAAATTTTCGGTGTCTTTGTCTCTAAGCAAAGGGTATTGAATAGTGAAGCGGCTTTGGCTGGAATACACAGGAGCGCTTATCATAGTATTCCCTCCAAAGAAATTAGATTCAACCAGTCGGAAAGGCTGAAACCCCGAGAATACTGCAGAACCATAGTGGAAACTATTATTGCTGATGTTATTCCCAGAGATGATTCCATACCGGTAGAACATGGCTTGATAACTCGTATCGTTAATGATGACTATGGGCAATGAGATAAGGATAGTCGATTTCATTAATCTTGTGATAACAGACTCAATGAATCGATTTTCCATGAAATTCGAGCTGTTAAGTACGTATGTAGACACGCCTTTGCCAACCGTAAGCATTGAGGCGTTTGTCAGATTGTTGAGAGTCATATTGATATTCGAAAGGAAAGCTGAGTATCCTATCGTGTAGAACAGGTTTACCTCAGTAATACGAACCCCTTCGAAACCGAATCCGATGGTATTGTTGAAATAGGTGATGTTTGAGATGTTTAGACTACACAGCTCCACGGTAGAATAACTGTTAAAATCTTGGAGATTGTTGGTTACCGTGAACAAATTTGAATCGTTTATCGTGTTGTGATTGAAAATAATGTCTCTGAATGAAAGCTGAATGCTCATTGCCTGATCAGTGATCTCTTGTTCCGCTTTCATGGCAATAGTGACGAGCTCTCCGTCGATTTTGCTGTTTGCTACTGATATATTTTGCATGGTAAGGCTGTTATTCTGGTTAAATGTAGCGTAAGGGAAGTCTCCGATGTAGCAATAAAGATCTCCGTAGTTTATGGTTGAGGAAAGGATGTTTGCGTCACTGATTATGCCGAGCCCTGAGCTTTTTCCAATGTTCAAGACGGCAGTGCTGTACAGACCCGAACGTTCAATTGTTAAGTTGCTGGCGACTAAATTGCTCGTTTCAGAAAGAAAGATTACCGAATCGGTTGTATTGTGATCAGAAGAGCCATAGAAAAATGTGTTTTGGATTCTGAGACCGCTTAGTTGTAGGGTTTGAGCGACTTTGTGAATCTCAATTAAGCTCTTTTTGTCGTCTTGAGTTAAGATAGTAGTATTCAGTATCGAAATATCCTGCAGTGTGACATCTGATGAGTTCTGTATTGAGAACCAACTGCAAGATTCGGTGTATGTGCTCATTTGGAGAATATTCACAGTAGAAAATACAACCTGCTGCGTGTTTTTGATATCAATGAGTCCCTTTATCGCATTGAAATTCGTAAATGTAGGTGATTTTGTGCTGACTGTTATATTTGTCATTGAAAAGGTGCTACTTAGGTTCACAGAAATGAGCAAAAACTCTGAAACTCCAAAACTGCTTGAGCAATCCGCTGTGAAAGTCTTTAAATCATAGTAAAAGATCGTGTTTGCAAACTTCACATCGGAAATATTTCCAATTCGCATATTCCAAGGCGAATCGGCCTGAAAGAAGAATAAAGAATCATTGATCATTAGACTGCTTCCATTACTGAATGCTGCCTTAAATGAGAGAGTTGTGTCCCAATCCTGCTGATAAATGCAGCAGCTTTGGAAAGAGATTTGAATTGTGTTGGAAGCATTGAGGAAGTTATTTGTCGAGCTCAATATCAGTTTGAGTGAATTGAACTTTAAAGACTCCAAATAGTCGAATTGAATGTTTGTTAAAGTTAAAGATGGTAGACTCTCGCAGATATCGAAGCTGGTGGCAGAATCGTATATGGTGGGACCAACAAATTCTAGATTTGAAGCCAAGGTAGAGTCGATTGGTAGAGAGAGAGTGGAGGAATCGAGTGTATAGTTTACCGGGTGATTAATGAGGACAAATTTTTGTAAGTTCGTATTATGACCAGAGTCGCTGAGAACACTATTGATACTTTCAGCTACGAATGGTGTTTGGACGTCCACGGCCTGTGCATAACTGGATAATAGCAAAATAAGCGAGAGAACATGTAGCTTCTTCATAGCCTGAGCCAAAATTTGGTGATTTAAAATAATTACTTAAATAATCTTTGAAATTGGAGATTCCAAAGCCTTGAGTATAAGAGACCTCATTTACTTTCCTTTGAGACAGAGGATGCTTCTTCGAAGTGATGAGAATGGCTTAATTTTAGATAGCATCACCCTGTAATTTCATTATTCTAAGAGATTTCTAAAGAAGGAACAACTTTAATTATAGTAACCTTATGTATTTAATCATCTCACGAAATATTTTAATGCCAGTTCCTCAAAAAGGCAGATTGACTGTTGATAAATGCTTCTTTTTGGGTCACCAATCTGTGCTGGGAATGAGAATAAAATTTCATTGACTGTCAATTTCAAACAGATAATCCCGCTTTATTTGAATTAAATACCCATGTGGCATTATTCCAATAAAGTTTTCAAACGATACTAGTCAATTATGAGCAACTCTAGAAGACAGATGGATCGATAGCGAATTAATATCCAAAGTGAGATTCAAGCTCACACATCAATATTTGCAATACATTGCTAAAATGCAAAACGAAGTAGAATTATTGTACTAGTTGGAAGGCTATTTGGATGAATGAATGAGAGAGCAAGAGACCACAACATCCAATGGACATCATATCTAGATAGTATCTGTAGTCTAAATTTCGATCGAGCTCAGTCGATTGATGTGTACAGGAGCTACATTCGTTTCTATTCAGACCAAGATTCTATTTTGAGATGCTTTCGTGATGATTCACTCCTCTTTACAATCATCCTTATTAAGTTCTCAAATTAATTAATTATTTTAAATTAGATACGAATTCAAACTTACCATATTTTCAACGATTCAGTAAGGAACCGCACAGTTAGAACCAGAATGTACTAATTTCAAGTCGTCTTAATTGTCTTATGAGCATTACACGCAAACATGAATTTTTTATCACTAAATTTACTAACTTAGCGAAACTTAATGAGCACTTTGCTAGTATAACTATCTCACTCATTTAAAAAAACTACGTTGAAACCCGAAATACATTGATCTGAACTCATAATTGATGTGCCATTTCTATCATCGTATTCTTTTTGCTCGGTAATCCATCGATTTCTGGTTCCTCATGCATGTCTGTATCCTGATTAAGTAATACGTTGTTTGTAGCGATGGAATTTGACTTTGACTCCAGTGTTTCGATCGTTTTGAGGGTATAATCGTCCATTCCTCCCTGCTTCGACTGGAAAGATGAAGTGCGAGATACTTCCTCGGAGAAATTGCTTTCATGAGTCAACGTACGTTTGAAACTTTTTCCAGAAACCGTAGTCGCCATCTTTTTGATCGCATTTGCCACCTTAAAGAATCCTTTTTCTACCTGCTGTTTGCTGACTTTCCATATATGAAAAACGATATAGGTGATCACAAAAAGGTTGAGGACGATGGCAACTAGCAAACAAACGTACTTCAGCCAACGATAAGGATTATCCTCAAAGAGATAGAGGAAAAATATTGAGCCGAAGTAGGCATACTGAGCGTATTTTTCTGAGTTTAACAGTTTTTCTTCGTAGTAAGGACTGAATCTCATCAAGGCTCGTTTGTAAAGATAAAATATCAGCACGGTCAATAACACTTTCGTTTTCGGGTCATCACGCAAGAAGTTGGAAACGGTCATCAAGATGAGCTTGAAACACATGAGGATAAGTCCCCAATAAAATGTTTCTTCTCGGTACTCGTTGATGTAACCTCCGAGAACCAACCTCATTCTCTCAGAATTGAAGCTCTTTCTATAACGGAACAAAAGGAAAGCAAGCGCAAACACAATTCCTGGACCCCAAATGATGAGATTTGGTAGTGCGAAATAGGTGATATATTTATAATAGTACTCGTCGGCTGGAACACTCGGATTAGAAGAAATATAGTAGAGATCGGTGTTTGGGTCGAGTTTCTTTGTTGTAAACGCTTTCAAGAGGCTCTGAAATATAGCTGGCTGCTCAAGCATGATTAGTCCAACAATGATCGCATAGAGCAAATTGCTCAGTTGAGTGGTGTGTCTTTGAGCCCAAACTATTCTCGTTGCAATCAATGCAAATATACCCCATTGCAGTATCGGCAGGAGTACGATAATACTAAGCTCCCAATAATATACTTGCGTTGCTGGTAGCCCCGTCCGAGAGAGTAAGCAAGTCGTTGGGTAGATGATTGTTGCCGTGGGACTACCCAAAGAGAAATCAATCCGGAAAAACTCTTGGAGGTTCAGATTGAAGGTAGAGACAATCGTCATTATCTGAGAGAAGGTCGTTAATAGACGGATATAGGGACTTGCTGAAGAGACGTAGTTCCCTCCTCTCTTAATGACCTCGTAGAAAGCCCGATTAGTTTGAATCATATGCCGAATGAACCAGGTTTGATAAGCAAGAAACACAGCCAGCAAGCCAAATAATTGAAGGATTAGATACATTGTCGCAGGACATTCTCCGCATTTTTTACCTCTTGTCACATAACCCTTTTCGAAATCGCATTGGGCACAGAGCGGGCCGGTGTAGCCCTCGACACACATGTTGTTCCTTAGGCAAGAGTTTATTTCAGGATCGCATTTAAGTAAATTTGCTTTGTAAGGGACTAAAACACCGTTAGCTCCTTCATACACAGAATTTGCCCCACGCCAATAACCATTGAGAACATCGACGATGTGGCCTTCCTGGCATACTGCATTATCAGGACAATCGTAGCAGGTTCCTTGCGAAGGGTCGATCGAATACTTACCCGGAGGGCATGGAAGACATGACAGCCCATAGTAAAACTCTCCTTCTGTGCAGTTACGGAGTTGAATGGGAAATGTTTTGAAATAGGTGTTCTTGTAGTTCACTTCCATCTGGATAGTGCTCCCGGATACACCAAGAAGCTGCATTTTATTATCTGCGATCGTGCAAGAGTAATTACTGCAATCAATTGAAGAGTAATCCGTTCCATTTATATCAATAAATAGAACTTTATTCGGGTCTGGATCAAAATAGTCCTGATGGAACGTATCCAGCAGCTTGAATGTGAGCTCAAGGTTCTGAAACGAACTAACAGAGGCGTTCCAGATACTAATTGTGTCGTCATCGAGCTTCACTACATTCAGAGTGCTTAAGTTTCCCGTCAGCGTTAGATCTAATTCTATTAGATCTCCTCCAATGTCATTCGTTTGAGATGTGAGATTTATGAAATTATTCACAAACTTATTGTTGGCCAGCGTTCTGTTAAAAAAGTCGGGAGCTCGGGAGTAATTGGTGTAGATGGCTCCGCCTCTGACCATGGCACTATTTGATTCAAAGGTCGAGTTGAAAATCTCAAAGTTACCAACCCCAAACTTTGTTGCAATATAGTAAATAGCACCGCCAGCTGTGTCTGTGCTTCTGCATTGCAGAAACACCGAATTGTTAATATATAACGAACTATCCCCCATTTCCAATGACACTCCGCTCGTGAAAAATATCGCGGAGCCGTTTCTTGCTCTCACAGCTTCGAATGAGCAGTTGAGGATATTAAGAGTAGCACCCAGAGCCTTCAGATTCGCGATTCCGCCACCGGAATAGTCCGTCCAAATATCATTGAATATGCTATTTTCTAGTGTCATATTAAGCGATCCTTGATTTCCAGTTATTGTAATTACACCTAGTGCCTCCCACTGAACAAATTTAGAAAAGTCTCTCAGCTTCAGCCCCGTTGCAGTGATCTTGCTGCCAGAAAAAGTAATTAATTTGTCTGTATTGCAGTCGAAATGTATAAAAGGGAGATCGAAATTGATTAAATTCATAACTGTAACTTCATCGAATGAAATGGTTCCCGTATTTGCCTTCAAGAGAATTATATGCGAATCGAAGGCCAGCGCCGTGCTTGTCTCATCGCTGGTCAAATACACCCCCGAGAGCTTAAACTCGAGTTGGCTGCTCTCGTAAATAGTAAAAATAGCAGCGTCCGAAGGGGAAACTACCATAAGACTGTTGCTCACACTCGCGCTTCCTGAGCAGTTCTTAAACTCGATAAAATCAAAGTTGAAATTGAGATTAGTGTATTCCGTGGGATTGTCGGTCACGCTCAAAGAAAAGTTATCAAAGATGAACCTTTCGAAGATTGAATTTGTTATATAAATCGCGGCTCCCAGCAACTGACGGTTGTTGATAAAGGCGTTGTTGTTAGCAGTGAGATTTAGCAGAATTTTGTCAGCGATTAGCACGCTTCCCACTAAAGAGGTTGTATTTTTGAACAATGAATTCTGAATTATGACGTCAACCGATGAAGTAAAATAAGGGTCACGAGCTATATTAAATATGCTTCCATAAGTGCCTTTAACGTCCCCAGTAACGTTGTCAAACCTGGTTGCATTTATAGTCAAACTCTGAGTTACTAACATTATGACTCCTTCAGCGTCATAGTTCAATATGTTGTTGAAGACGCATTGTTGGAACGAGATCGTTGAAGAAGCAATACGTATGAGGTTCCCATCCCATTGCATTGTGAGTCCATCAAATGTGGTATTGGTAAAATGAGCAGAAGCCTTTGCCAGTCCTAAATGCATGAAGTGGTTTTGGTAAACTTGATCAACAAACGGCCTGCTTTCAATAAAAATGTTTGCCTCGAAAAGATTATCGCTCATGATAAAGGCAGAACCTTCGTATGACCGAGGGGCTTGAATGTCGAAAACATTCAATTGCGTGGAGAACATGCAATAAAACTCGTTGTTTTTCACGGTGTTTCCGGCAAACTCAATCTTTCCATCCCATTTCTGCAGCAAAAGACTGATGAGTATACGGCCGATGTGGTTTGAAGTAATCGTATTATTCTGCATTAAAACCCCAGCCGAATACGAGGAATCATAAGAGATGAGACCAATCCCTTGGCATTCAACGAGCTCATTGGAGATTACCTCCAAGGAAGACCAAGGATTTTGTGATGTGAGGAATATAAGAGATTTATTCCCTGTAATTTGCCAAAATAGATTGCTCTTGATGATTGTTTGTCCCACCAAGTATCCGTTAAGCAAAAAGCTCTGATTCGACGTGATTTGCTGGAAGGAATTGTTGTCAATCTGAACGAATGCGCTTTCAGTTTCGAACTCAAGCACATAGAAGACTGGGGCATATACGATGTACAAATCGGTGAAATTATTGCTAGTAACTCGTAGAAAAGGCATGCTTTTGGTATATTGGGAATAGCTATCATCAAAAGTAGACTCGATCAAATTGGCTATTCTTGAGGACAAGCGTGAAAAGATATAATTTTCTGTGTTTTTGTCTCGTAATAAGGGAAATTGGTTTTGGAAACGGCTCTGGCAATAAAACATAGCAGCGTTTATCAGATTATTACTGGAAAAATGGTTTGAGTCGAGCAGTCGAAATGGTTGAAGGAGATAAAAGACCGCCGAAGAAGACTGGAAAGTGTTGTTGCTGACGTTGTTTCCTGATATTATCCCGAAACGATAGAATAGAGTCAGATACATTGTGTTATTAACGATATTCAAGAAGCTTGGAGGGAGAATGCTGGAGGTCGCGGACTTCGAGGCTCTTGTGATAACTGATTCAGTGAATTGATTTTGTATTATGCTCGAGTCGCTTAGGACGTATGTACACACTCCCTTCCCGAGAGTAAGGATCGAGGTGTTTGTTAGATTATTGAGTGTCATATTAATATTTGAGAGGAACATAGCGAATCCAATCGTATGGAAGAGATTTATTTCGGTGATCCAGTTGCCTTTGTAACTGAAGCCGATTGTATTGTTGAAATAAGTGATGTTTGAGAAATTAACGCTAAACAACTCTAGAACTGCATAGTTGTTAAAATCCAGTTGGTTATTTTGTAAAGCGAACAAGTTTGAGTCGTTGATTGTGTTATTATTGAAGATAATCCCTTCAAATGCAAGCTGGATGGTCATTGCGGGGTCCATGATTTCTTTTTCGGACTTGATGTTAACAAATACGAACTCTCCGTCGAGTTTACTATTCATTACCGATATATTTTGCATGGACAGGCTGTTATTCTGACTATAAGTCGTGCTCGGAAGACTGCCAATATAGCAGTACAGGGCCGCATAGTCGAAGACTGAAGAAGCGATATTTACGGCACTGATTGCTCCAAAACCTGACCTTTTTCCGAGATTTAAAACAGCTGTGCTAACGAGAGTCGAACGATCAACCAATATGTGAGTGGCGATTAATTCATTGGCTTCTGAGAGGAAGAGTATGGAGTCAGTGACGGTATAATCGGAAATGCCATAGAATTCTGTATCTTCGAGTTTCAAACCGCTTGCTTGTAGTGTTTGAGCTACTTTATGAATCGCAATGATGCTTCTTTTCCCATCTTGAGTTTTTACCGTCGTATTACTGAAGCTAATATCCTGCAAGGTAACATTAGTCGAGTTCAGGATCGAAAACCAACTACAAGATTCGGTAGATGTATTTAATTGATGAATTTTCACATCTGATAACGATATCAATTTTGTATTCTTTGTGTCGATAAGCCCTTTAATTGAATTGAAACTCATCTCAGAAGTCGATTTTCTACTACTGACTGTGATATTCTGAATTGAAACAGAGTCGCTGAGGTTGATGGAGATGAACAACAGTTCTGAAACACCATAGCTGCCTGAACAACTTGCCGTAAAATTTTTTTGGTCATAGTAAAAAACTGAATTTGCAAATTGTACATGAGAAATGCTTCCGATTTGCATGTTCCAAGGCGAATCCGACTGAAAGAAGAAGAGCGAGTCAGCAAACCTCAAAGAACTTCCATTACTGAATGACGCCTTGAACGAAAGCGTTGAATCCCAGTTTTGCTGATAGATACAGCAGCTCTGGAAGAGAATCTGGGTGGTTTTGGAAGCATTGAGGAAGTTGTCGCTCGAGCTGAAGATCAGTTTGAGTGAACTGAACTTTAAAGTCTCCAAAGAGTCGAATTGGATGTTAATGAAAGTTAAAGATGGTAGACTGTCGCAGACCTCAAAGCTGGTAGCAGAGCTGACTACAGTTGGACCCACAAATTCTAAGTTTGACGCCACAGCGGAGTTGATTGGAAGGGATAGGGTAGAAGAATCGAGAGTGTAGTTAGTAGTATTATCTTTCAGGACGAATGTTTGCAATGTCTTGTCATGGCCTGGATTGCTTAGAACATCATTGATTGTAGCAGCCACAGAAGAAGTCTGAACGTCGACTGCCACTGCACAACTTGATAATACGAAGAGAAGAATGGCAAATTGCAGTTTTTTCATATTCTCGCCTAAAATAAATTTGAAGATTTAGTTAATACTATCTAATTATCGCTTATTCTGGGGGGTCACCGGGGGCAGGGGTCTAATTATGGAAAGTTTTCTGAAAGGAACAACTAAAGCTAATCAACGTTTTTTTACGCAAAGAGAGTAGTTCTTTCCAAAATCGATTATCATTTATTCTCTATCAGCTTATTTTCTTGAGAGAGGCACATTTTCTAATAAAGCACTCTACTCTATCGACTTCAGTTCAATCTACTCATTTATCCTCCCCAAAATCCTGCTACTACTACTAGGTAATCAACATACCCGATGTCAAATTGAAAATGAGAAAAGTTCTGCTCAAACTCAAATGAGAATTCATTTCGCTTCAGCAAGTTATTCAGCTATCAATGCGAATGAATTCCTCTAAGAAGCCTCTCGCGTTGCAGGCAGAGAGACCAACATCTAAGCCTTATCCAATCAAGCATTCAACTTTACCAGCCAAACAATCCCAAATAAGGTTTTAATAAAAAATTTTATTGGAATATTTTTTCAAGCGCTAATCTATCTACTCAAATAGCACAACGCCTAACTTTGTTTATTTCTGTAAATACTAAATGCTGT
>ENA-UOUE01000246-UOUE01000246.1-compost-metagenome-genome-assembly--contig:-NODE-246-length-45761-cov-4.522415_pt1 | contig 45761 bp, 34 predicted proteins | sample MGYA00238146_ERZ747223 | MGnify/ENA primary metagenome ERZ747223 (study PRJEB28781, sample SAMN06268865) | compost metagenome | isolation source: single cell | place: USA: California, Emeryville, Joint...
TGAGTTTAGCCTAAGACTGTTTTTTTGATTCAACGCTATATTAGTGGGTCTATTTGATTGTCAAAATGATTTTCAAGTTAGTCATAATAGTTGGTATTGTTAAACTTGTTTCATGGAATACAAAATAATCAAAAACCTTCAAAATTGAAGAAAGAGGGCTTCAGATATTATCTAGGAACCGCCATTTCATAAGAGTTATATGAATTAGCTAATAAATTACAAAACCTGAATAAATGGAACAGTTTTATTAACAAACTCCCTCTCCTTCAATCTCCGAACATCGTTTGCGAGGTTCCTTGGCTTATTGAAACAGCATGAGCGAAGAAGAAATTTTTTTTTAGTTCAAATATCTCCTCACAATTCATTCGATTGCTGTTTTACTGGTATAATGAATAACAGTAGAAAACTGTCCCTGACTATTAAATTATGAAGATTACTATAGTTAATTTATTGTGTGATGAACGAAGACCCAGCAAGTAATAAAGATATCCAAGATCCTTTAATAGACGAAGAAGAAACTAACAGCGCCCAACCCAACTTCCTGTATAAAACGTGGTCACTTCAAGACTTAGTCAATAGAGAGCGGAAAACCCGCAAAAACAAAAAAATAGTGATATCACTCACTAGTAACATTTGCTCTGATTGTCCCTTTCAAACGAATTTTTTGTAGATACACGCTATTCTATTATAGAGAAAATATCGAAAGAGTATTTTGCATGGAATACAGCTGCGAAAGGTTCTGAAGTTCCAGGCGATTGGAACATACAATGGTGTGATACATATATTTCAACAGAAACTCTAAGATCGATGCTTCCGTTTCAACTAATAAACCATTTCCCGGGGTCTCATAACTTGGGAAGGAAGAATCTCCTGGCTAAACATCTTGGAAAGATGAGAAAACGGCTTCCAAAGGATTTCGATTTTTATCCTCGTACCTGGATGCTTCCGCTCCAGTCAGAGGATCTAAGGCAATATGCAACTGAATCTCAAAATGTCAATGACCCAGACGGAAATGATTTTTCTGTCAAAAAAAAGCCAAATCGATCTGTTTTCATTGTCAAGCCAGAAGCCGGATGTCAAGGAAGAGGAATATATTTAACAAAGAAGATAGACAGCATCACAAGTACAGGAGATCATTTAGTTGTGCAAGAATACTTGGCAAATCCGTATTTGATCGATGGGTTGAAGTTTGATCTCAGGGTTTACGTGCTGGTCAAAAGTGTGCAGCCTCTCAAAATTTTTGTTTATCGTGAGGGATTAGCACGATTTGCAACTCATAAATTCGAAAAGCCAAGGAAGGATAATCTGAAAAACTTTTTTATGCATCTGACAAACTATTCCCTCAACAAAAAGAATCCTGATTTTGAATTTAATAAGGAAGAGCATGCTGATGATTCAGGGCATAAACGTAGCTTATCATCTGTACTGAGAGTAAATCCGACCGATATTTCATCTGTTTAACACCAGCATAATATCATTGTAGAAACTCGAGCGGGAAGGTAAAGATGCTGACAAACTCTTTAAAGATATTTGTTTCTTGGTTGTTAAGACAATTTGTTCGGTCCAACCTGAGCTATCCCATATTTATCGTGCATGCCAGCCGAAAGAGGAAAACTCTGAAATGTGCTTCGAGATTTTGGGTTTTGATATTCTACTGGATGAAAAGCTGAAGCCATACCTTCTGGAAGTGAATCATACTCCAAGCTTCCATACTGATACACCGCTGGACTTGCTGATTAAAAAGAATTTGATTCTTGACACATTGATATTAGCTAACGTTACAAACAAAGCGAAAAAAAAGTAAACTTAGAGTCTCATATTACATGACGCTTGACTTTGCAAATTAATATAGATATTTTGAGAGCACACATGTGCCTAACTTTGGGAAAGGACCTATAAGGCTGTCATCTGAAGATTTAGAAGCATTGCGTAGAAAAATTGAGAGCTACGAAAATAAGCATTTAGGAGGGTTTGTAAAGGCTTTTCCTCCCACACCTGATGTAATTGCATGCACTTTCGAAACGAATTAACTTGATATCATAGCTTCCCTTCGCAGACTATAACTTTTTCAATGTCTTAGAAGTGGCAACTGCAGTTTGGGATGAATTTACAGGGCCAAAAAGAATAAAAGACCAGTCATCAGTGCTTACATTACACAGTGTATTGGGCAGAATGCTTAATGATTCGACTAGATCAACATCGAATCCGCGATTACGCACTCAGCAGGCACAAATCAAACGAAATTCACTTAGACAGATAAACCAAACAGCTATTTCTCCATCTCTCACTACCACCACACTTGCTTCTGCTGAAAAAACCGGACCTCAAGGAAGGGGCCAGCAGACAACTGCCGGTGAGATCTCTCAAGAAAAAATTGACAAGAGAACAACCGCAAAAAGTCTCAATACTACTGTCTCGGCGGCTATATCAGAAAATACGACCTTAATGACCAATAGAACAGTTTCTCAGCAAGTAAATCTTCCAAAAGACGAGCCAGACACCCCACTAACAAAAATTGCTACAAATTGTTCTGAAATGCAGCTGAAAACTGAACCCGTGACTGATATTCGGCCAACAAGACCTTTAACAGGAAGACTAAGGAATGGACAATCAGCAGACACACAGCAAAATGTAATAGAGCAGTTAATAAAAAGAGGAAGCAGTATCGGAAATGGAAAACTCATGCCGAATTTTGATCCGAAGGCAAACCCTCGCTCTGCAAGTCAACCTCGAAGAAGACCAACACAAGAGAATTCTGAAATTTCAACTCCATTTAAGAGGTCTGCAACACCACAAAAATTGAATACATGTGAATCCACTCAACGAAAGAAGGTTAATCGTACATTTGATGCAACCCTCAGAGACAATCTCCCAAACTCTGAAGAAAATGAAAAGAGTTACTCCGCTGAACAGGCCACTCTTGATTCCATTGGAGATGAGACTACGAATAATACAAGTGGTGTTTTTAAAAAGTCAAAAAATTCAAATGTAATTCCGAATTGGAAAGAAAATATGAGTTTTTATTTGAGAAATAATAATTCATCGATCTTTCGAAGGGACCAGTGCTCACAGACCCCAGACAATCTCAATATGATGAACCCGTCATCATTCACAATGAACTCACATCGTCGAATTTCTGTTGATAAAAAGCGAGACCAGAGCGCTTCTAATCTAATAGCCGAAAAAGAGAAGAACAATCGAGTTGACTCTGTTGCTAGTGAGAGTGAATTAAAACGACAGGAAAGCAGCGGAAAGAAAGTTATATATGAGAAAAATGGCTATAAAGTGTATCAGATTCAGAAGAAAATGCCGAAAACGCCTGATCCTAAAGAACAAGCAGAACGAAAAGTGCCAGTATACACAATTAATTACGGGATTCTGACAAAGATCAATCCTCCTAAAATTAAAAGAGGATTAAGCGTAGAGAACGGCCTTCAGAGCAGCAGCAACAAAAAACTAATGATTCCGTCTAATTCAATGATTCATCGTCAAGACAGCTCTCAGAAGGAACTCAAGTCTCGTCCTTGCACGTCACAGACTCCAACTGTCCCTGACCCCTATTTCCAATATCAAAAGGCTAAAGAACAGTACGAGGAATCAAAATATTATGCTCAGTCTTCCAAGAGCCAATATCGCAAACGGCCTCGGATTGTCGTCAATTCTCTCATGATGCAAGCAGAGTATGAAGCGAGATACACCAAAGACAACTTCAAGGGATGAATTTTGAGGCAAATCTTTTTTTAATCAAATTCCTTCTCTATTTAACTGTTCTTAAATTTTTTATTGAAGGCTCTGTATTTAGACAACTTGACTTTCATTCTTCTATATAGTTTTTTTTTCTTTCACATAAGCTTTATCGCACAGTAGGCTCTTCAATAGTTATTATCTTGGTTAATTGAATTATCCCTCATACTTTTTTTCTTTGATTCCGAGCTGAGGTATCATCTCTACGTGTACAGTTTGTAAAAGATTATGGAGTCGATACTTTTTTTGTATTACTTTGTTAGAAGAGGGTCACTTCTTTCAGCTAAACCTCTTCTTTGGTTCGGCCAAAGAGAAGCAACCTTTTAATTGGTTTCTCAGCATGTTAGATGGGTTTTTACTTGAGAGAAGAGTTAGATTGGGGCTTGATTTCAGTGTGTATTATGAAATTTTCATATATATTGACGAATTTCGTTCTATTTCAGACTTTATCAATCATGAAGTGGACAAAAATATAGAGTCCAACTAAAGATAAAAGGATAGGTGAGATAAGGAGTTTCAAGCCGCGATTGCTGTGTCTCAGAACTGGGGATAGAATTGGCAAAGTACAAAGTTCGCAACCCACCAGATAACGTAAAATATGAAGCAGATGTAAGAAAATTTGCTTGGCAGCTTGCATTTTTTGATGGCAACAAGGATCATATTGACCAACATGAGCCCAGCTAAGACATAGTACGAGACGCTGATACCACCGAAAGGAAGCTCATTGTTGTCTAACGATGCTGAGGCCACGGCACTTCCAATCAGCCAACTCCATCCAATGCAGATTCCGATTCTGAAGATACCAATTTGTCGGAACACTGTGTAGAATGTATGTTCATCACCTCGATCGTTATAAAGCTTTATATTGTAGACGATGAAAGGTATAGAAAATCCAATGCTGGCAAAGCAGCTACCAAGCATTTCTGGTTTTGCGTTGATAGCATAAGCCACTTTCTCGAACCACCAAAGTAGAAGAAAACTGAGTCCTGCGAGGATGGCAAAGGTCATCATAATTCCCAGCAAAACTTTATTTGCTTTGCTCTGGTGTCTCCAATTAGGGATGAGGAAATAGGTGATGAGGTTAATGGGGAAGAAGACGAAGTATGCAACGCGATTCCAAAATCCTCGAGGGAAACTAAGGTTGTAGTCCTCTTCTTTGAGATTGTCTTCATCATCTTCCATATAGAACATCGTTTGTTCATTAACGAGCTTCTTAGTGCCAGCGTCGTGATGTGAAAAGTGATCATCGTGTGGTTTTGATAGCTCAACAGTTTTATCACTCTCTTTTCTTTCAAATGGAAACTGATTTTCCGGAGGGGAGACATCATTCTCGCTGCTTTCTTTGGCTTTATCATGTACATCTTGCACGCTAGGCAGCTCCTCGGATTCTAGCTTTTGATCATTTTCTTTTTCTTCAACAGCTTTTTCGTTCTCTTCAGATTCTTTTGGTGCTTCTTCCTTTTTCTTTTGATCTCCATCTTCAATCAATTGTGAGTGCTCATCCTTTTCTTCAGCTTCGTCTTTAAGACGAGGAGTTTCGACTGGACCGCTTACTCCATTGTTATCGGGATTTTCCACATCAATGTTTCTGCTGGTGTCTAAGCTTTCCTCGCTCTCTTCATTCTTGACTCGGTTCTTATGTCTCTCCAGCGCAAGTTCTTCTCTATATTTCTCCGCTCGATCACTTTTCAGCTTTTCGGTCCGCTTCTTGTTAGCATGAATAATCATCGTCGTCAGGGAGTGCCATTTGATCCAATGGTTAACGTTCTCAGGAGTAATCTTCGGATTGGAACCCTCGTTCAGTTTGATAATGCCTTCGGCCCGACGAATCTTCTTCTTCAAAGTTGCATCATGAGTGACTCCCTCCTTAAATTCTTTGGTTACAATATCACTGATAGAGTTCCTTCTCTTCTGCTGCCTTAAGTTGTTGCTAACATTAAAGACATCATCGTCGCGGATTAGTCCTAAGGCTCTGTAGACACCTTCTTTGATCTTCTCATCTCTTCTGCGGAGAAGCACATAGATAAAGAAATATATTATGATCACAAAGCCCATCCACCACTGCAATACACCCATTGATCCAAAGACGCAAACGAGACCTATTCCTACGAGATAGGAAAGGTCATCTCTGATAAACTCCCATCTGTCGATGTTTTGCTCGTCGATCCGTTTAGCGAGCGTGTACCCAACAATCACAAAGAAATTTATGGCGTCCATTCCCACAGCGGTATTTGTTCCCATATTGGTGCCTGAGATCAAGTTGGAGTAGAAACACATGAATACGATCAAGAACGAGTTAAAAAATGCATATAACGCGGGACGGTAGAACTCAACTTGATTCTATATTTGAAAGATTATGATTGCTGAAGGAAAAACGAAGGAGTAAAAATTACCACTATTTGCTCGTCATGGCACTCAAGCAGTGGGTAGAAGTATTTCCTGTGAACGACGTACATGCATGCGAACAGATAAATGATTCCGACAATATAGAGCACGAAAGCTCCATTTTTCAGTTGTTCGTCAGTGATCGCATCCTCAGGCAAGGTATCGTAATTGAGGTTCCTGCGAGTGCTTGGGAGGAAATCATTTTCCACAATTGCTGCCTCGTCAGAGAAGGAAGCAAAGGAGACTTTTGGAAGAAAAACCCCTAAAACCAATAACGTGATTAAATATCGCATATTACGGTGAGATTATAAAACATTTAAATTTGAAACTCCATTAAATTAAAATGCTAAGAACCTCTTTTTGTTACACGTTTTCTGGCAAGGATCTGCTAAGAAGGAATACTTGAGAAGCCTGAGAAGCATGTGCAAAAAAAAGTAAATCTGGTGGTGAGAACAACAGATATGAAGAGGTAATTTTAAATCTCTACCTCATAGTTACAAAAGATTCTAAGTTAGTTTTTCTAATCGTCTACAAGTGTAAAATGGCGAAAAACATTTAAAATAGAAGCGAAGACCGTAAAAAGGATTTTATTATTCAAGAGACTTTTGCAAGCTTTCTTTCTCCGTTAATCGAGTAGACATAAAATAATTTTTTAAATTTATTCGGTTCGCACGCTTTCATTGGGAGAAAACAGTTTTTGAAATATTTTGCATATCTGTGATGTATGCCAAAGCATTGACGGTTTTCTTCTTTTTGTTTGATGCACTGAGAGAGGATTGGCTGTTATTGTCATGAACATCATATATGTGTGCTTACTTTTCAAGCTACTTCTCTGCGTGAGGCTTAATCCCTACCCTGGAGCTGGTTATCAAACGATAAGCCTCAGTTTCCTATGCTATCAAATGATGCATACTGATATTAAGATTAATAGGAGGGAGTTAATTTTTTGAAACTAGGCGAACTAGCTAATTTGACGAATTTTATTGAAGAACACATTAATTGACACAACAAATAATTGCTGAGCTGAGTAGTCAATGAATATTTTAGAATTGGTTTCTACAGTCATGGACCTGTCACAAAAAGAAGAAGAGTGCTCAGAAGAGGTCAAATCGATAAATGCTACTCTTATCAGCCTTCGAATGGCGATTGGTGGCTTGCCTGAAAGCAGGTAGTAAATCTGATTTTTTAGTTGTATGACTCTCCTCGATCTAGCTTGCCAAAACATTTACGCGAATCATTGAGCGCTCATCTATCTGAGGCCCATGATCTTGTGCGCAAAGTAACTACGTCCCAAAATTGGTAACTCTTTTCGATATATTCTTGTGAAAATAATACTACTTGATAAGGTTTAAGAATATCAAATATCTCTTGCCAGGTTCTGACTTGCACAAGCTCAAGGAAAAGAATACACAACTAATTCAAGATATTCATTTGGTTAATTTGCATCTTAATTCGAGAGTGAGGCCGCCTTCATTTCAGAGCAGATCAGAAAATCCATTGGACCAATCTAAGAGCGAGAAGGAAGACTCTGATCTGAGGATTAAGAAAATCAAAACAGCTGAGTCCTCAAAAAGTAATGGTTCTGAGGCAGCAGGGCGAGTTAAAGACTGCAACTCGAATTCCAAGCTTTTTGAGCGAGAGGAATCCTCAATATTATCAGAAATCTCAACTAATGCCACAGTTTTGACAGGAGATATCATGGCACATGACATGGGAGATCAACTATGCAAAAGAGCAGCCTTTACTGTCAGATTCCTATTCAATCAAGAGGTCTTCGATAGATGCACGAAAGGTGCAGTTCATGACCAGCAAGTTTTCTGGAATGAGGCTGATGACTCATGCGAGTTTGTGGTGCAAAGAAACAAATTTTTGTTTTTACCCAAGGATATCGTTGAGAAAATCTCCAAGAAACACCTTGTAATAAATGGGAAATGGGAACCTCATGTGCCAGATGCTTCGATGATAACAACCACCTTTGACATGAATCAGGTCATACCGCCTCCTCCTTGGAAATTCCAGGCAACAGATCTGAGCACAAATGGGAGCTATATAATTAAAGCGAAGGACGTAGGGTTCTATGACGATACTAAAGGAGTTAGGGAAATAAAGGGAGACTTCGAGCGGCTGGAAAAAGGCAAAGCCACAGATATAGAAGACGGTGATGTTATTGCTATAGTGACAAAAAAATCAGAACCTCAAGAGCTGCTTGTCGGATTTCAGCTTCTTGTTTATAAATTCTGAAATTGATCATTTTTCCTTTGAAATTAGTTTAATGACTTTCCAATGATATGAAGTTACTGTAAGTTAAACTATCTGACCTCGTGGTCTCGACCCGGTCATGCTCCCTCTGTATTTACATATATCATTTTTTCAATCAATGAGCAGTTTCGCTGTCTGAATTCACAAATCTGAAGTACACGTAAGCGAGTCTAATGTCAGAAATTTGTATCTGTTTGTTACGTAGTGTAAATTCAATGTTGCGAAGCATAAAGTACCCTTGGAAGATTTTGAAGGCAGCTAGCTGCCTCTATGTCGAAAACGGATCTGCAAACTTTGGAAGCAGAATTCTCAGTGAATATAATTCTCTGAACAGCCAAATTAACTTCATTCTCATGTGATTTTCCCTGTCTGATACTGCATAGAAAGATCGTTTCGAAATGTTTGGAATATATTCATGTAAAACTCCTACCTCCTTACTTATTCGAGTAAATGCTTATCACTACACTAGAGCAGGATCGTCAGAATCTACTGATGTTTGTATTTATTTGTAGCTCTCAGAGAAACGCACGATTTTCTTTAAAATTTCTGTTCTCTTCTCGGAATTAGTTACTGTTGTTTATTGATTTAATAACTGTAAGAGTTGATTTGCTTCAAATATAGAGATTTAAACTAAAAAAATAAAGAAAGCCTCAATGGGTGCTTGCACAAGTCAGACTAAGAAAACCAAAGCACAGTTCTTCCTGAAAACTTGTCAACAGCTCCAGCTTCCGAAAGAAATATCGTCTTTGGGATTCGATCTACAAATTCTAACTTCTTCTCTGCTTTACAATTTGATCGCGAAGAATCACAACCGTGGAATCGGCAACCTTATCAAGCACTACGAGGTGATTGACGTTCGCCCAAATGCAGAATTCAGCGCCATTCACATTTATGACTCAATTAACCTCGATCTAAAAGACTTTTATCAGAAAAAGCAAGAATTGCCAAAAGAATTCAAAATTGTTTTGAACCTTAAGCATTTGATTATCGTTGGCTGGCCAACACCATTACTAGGATCACCACTTCCTGAACAATTCGTATATTTCTTTAAAGAGCTTGAACGAACAGGGATAAAACTAAACACAATTTACATTTATCAAGAGCGAGTTGAAGATTTCTTAAAGACTTACGAATTCTTCTCAAATAAAGCCCATGAAAGCATAAGCAAATATTTCCTTCCTATGCTGTTCTTCGATCGTGAAGACATACTTCCAATTGCAAATCCTCATGTTCGAGTGGTGAAGCCTTCATCACAAGTTGCACCAATAAGTGCTACTCAGCGAGTATATGTCCAACTATTCCAGAAATTCGATTCTTATTTCCCAGACTTTTTATCAGAAGGTCTCAATACTGATCTCATATATTTCTCAATGGACATTAAAACTCTTGGCAATAAATACAAGGAATTTTCGAAGAAAGTTAACCAAAGCGTCACTCCCTCGCAAGGAGAGAAATACGCAGTTTACACTGAAAACATCCGGGAATCAAAGAGCGCAGAGAACACCTATTTGCCTACGATGATAAAAACTCGAAAAAATTTTATTGTAGTTGATGAGGCCTCGTCATCAAATTGCATCCTGAACTATTTGAAAGACTCGCTCAGTACACACTTAAAAATCGATTCAGACTCTACTTGGAGGTACATCCAGGAGCGTGTTCCGAAATTCAACACGGTGATTATTGAAGATAGCGTCTCTGTTCCTAATAAAAAACCGAGGCAAAAAGGAAGCCAAGGAAATCTGGACGATGCTGGAAGTGGAACTCAAACCCGCCTTGATGAGTTGAGATTGAATCTCTCATCTCTCAAAAAAGAAGCTCGTTCATATAATACCGTCAAGGATTTATACGATCTCATCATGAGAATAGTCGAAAATATTCTGAAAAATCCTGATGATGAAAAGTACAGAAACCTGAATAAAGGAAATGTTAATTTGAAAAATACGATCTTCAAATATCAATCAAGTGTCAAAATACTCGAAATTGTGGGTTTTCTTAACCCAGACCAACACAGCCAGCTCTACACAAATTCATTGGATGTTCCATCTATCAAATTGGTAAGAGGTGATCTTGAGCTTGCTTTTAGACAATTCAGCGATCTAGAAAGCAAAAAGTAGTCAATTTATTGAAAATTGATTTCTTCATCCGTATTGAAACTGGTAGCTGTAAAGATTTTACATTAAAGTCTATTCTAGAGTATTAGATTTTACTCTGTTGTAATCAAAGTTAAAGATGTACTATTTAGGATCATCATGTGCATTTATTCGTATCTTTCGGAAAACTTATACTTGTTAGATATAAAGTAATCAGAAGATTGATCCCTGAAACTACTCTCTTAATGTGGCAATAAAGAAAAAGCAATCTTCATCTAGCTTGTTAATGTGGCTTTGATATTTTTGTACTAACTGCAATGGCAGTTTAACTTTGGTAAATCATGAAAAGATCTATTTCAACACTGTTTCTACGGTTTGTTTTCCCTTATTCTCCTCTCTCGGTGAGCGTTGAGAGAACCCTCAAGTATGATTTCTAAACTCAAGCTTGGAGATATAAAAAAGATGCGAACAGTTCTCTTCGAACCATGTAACTGACTTCGCAAGAAGTTCTACTGAATTGATTCTCTATTTCGAATTCTGAAATAATAACTGCTATGAAGTAATCAAATCTTTGAATTTGCTTTACTGAATCAGATTACTGAATGTTGTCAAACTGAATCCAAACAAGAGTAGAATATGAGAACTTTCTCTGAGCAAAACACGAATAGCACAGCGTAAGTAACCCAGATTGTACCTCATCTTTAACAGAGTGAGGGGCAACTTTAGCTCACCCAGAAATTCACCTGAACATGCTTACTTCTGTAAAATTTTAAATTTGAAGATTTTTTATTTGATCTAGTGGCATCTCATGATGTAATAATGTTGGTTCCTCTGAAACTCCTCCCGAAAAAAACTCTTTTTCGTTGTTGTAATTAGAATTTGTCTCTCAAAGGTTGTACTCATTTGAGCTAATGCAAATAATAAATGCTCTGACTTTATATTTTTCTCCTAAAATCTTAATTCTTAATCTTAAGCATATTAGTCATATATATAATTACTGTCTGAATTATAAACCGAGATTAATCAGACTTTCGATTCTCCAAAGGATTTGGCTCTTAAGCATTCCATGGGTATTTGGGGTATTTAGGCTTGCTGCAGCTCTTGAAGCCTTGGTCGTAGCCATCCTCGTAACCTTTATCGTAACCCCCTTGGTAGCCCTTATTGAAGGCTTTATCATATCCTTTCTCAAACTGAGCTTGTCTTCGGCTCCTGCCTCCCCCTCCCGCTCCTCCAGCTCCTCCGTATGCTCCCATTTCTCCACAGGCACTTTTCCCATCTGCATATCCAGCTGCGTGGCCAGTATCATAGCCTTGTTGCCATCCAGATCTATATCCTTTATCGTAGCCTTCTTTAAATTGTCGAACTCGAGTTGCCGTTGCAACCATGCAGAGTCCAATTAACACTAGTAAGACCAGCGTGATTCTCATTCCGTTGCTTGATGTTACTCAACAATTTTTTATTATAATGGCTGGATCAAGTGTATTTATAAGTGAATCCAGAGCTTGGAAACGGCATTACCATTACTGATTTCGAACTACTGAAAAACCAAAAAAAAAAAACAACACCGAATTGTTTGAGAAGAATGATTTGAGAAACATTTTTATAGTAGCTGGTCTTGTGACATGAAACCTGCTAAGGATCATAAGCAAGAAGATTGATAGCTCATTATTCGATGTCACATTTGCTTTTTTCTCTACAGTTTGACTTACTCTCCTTATTTAGTGATTGAATTAATTCGTTTATGAAGATTCTTGCCTTGAAATCAGTTCTACTGAGGAACTTGTCTATGAAGTAGTAGACGTCTTGAAATTTTCGACATCAAGGCAAGGAAAGTTGCTCGATGTCGTATGATTTGTATCTTGAAAAAAGTGAACACCTAATCGGAAAAAGAAATTTGGATTTTTGACATTCTTTGTTGGGAAATAAAGAATTTTGGTAGGATGGCCAATGAAATTTTGTTCACATGTCTTATTTTGTAATCATTTTTGATTTTTCGTTTCAACTATTCAAATAGGCCTAATAATCCTGCAAATTTGTTAATTCATTAACGAAGATTTTCAATTTGAATCAGTTCTACTAGCCACTTGTATGGAAAACAGTAAACTGTCTGCTTCTTTGAGATTATTAATATTACTAATTCTTCACCATTCTCACTGGACAGAATATCTGTCATTCCAAATACAATAGAATATGTATTACACAAAAGTGCTCTTAAGACTAAAACTGTGCCATGAATTTTGCTTTCATTCTTTTGTTGAAACTATTCAAAAGGGAATGCATGAGATATCATTGACCACGATATTTCTCCATCTCGATCGAAGTATAGATGTTTCTGATTTCTTCTTCAAGAATGGGGTCTCCCTTGTACCCCATGCCAGTCTTCAAATATTGATTGAAGACTGCAGTAGCTTCTGTAAAATCAAAAACTAAATCTTCCACAATCTCTTCAAGTTTTCCTTTGAGTTCATCGTTCCACTCGACCTTCTCTTTCTCTGCAATTTTTTCCTCTTCCTCTTGGACGCCAGCATCAGTCTTCGAGGTTCCCCCACCAGTTTCATGATTGGCTTCAACATCTTGAGCTGCTTTCTCATCAGAAGAAAAGTGATCATCGTCCTCCCCGCCTATTCCAGCCTTCTTATTCCATTCTTCGCTCTGTTGCTGCCTATATTGTTCGACTTCATCATGAGAGAGATTGTTTGTGTAGACATACTCTCCTTTCTCGTTCAGAGTCCTACTAACGCAGGTGTATTTGCTAACTCCTAGGTTCGAGTAATCCAACTTTGCAAGTTGTTTTTTCCCTCGTTCTCGCAGGTATTCTTCAGTTCTTTCGAGCTCTTTGTCGATTGCTCTCAGTTGACTTTCATAGTCTTCAGGGAGCTCTTCAAGCACTTTTTCCTTCTTTTGCATCAGCTTGTCTCTTTTTTCGATTGCCTCACGTTCGTAGCGTTCCTGTTCCAGCTGCAATCGAGTTCTAATTTTTTCATTTTTCTCCCTCTCTTCTCCTGTCTTCTCCTTCTGCAGCTCTTTCTCAGCATAATACTGCTTTCTTTCTTCTTCCTCTGCTTCTTTTCCTCCTCGATTCCAGGCTGCTGCGAGTCGCCGCTCGAGGTCAGTGATAGCTCGATCGTCAAGGAACTTAGCCGTAGGGAGTGCACTTAGCATCATTTTGCGATACCCAGATGAATCGCAGATAGGATTCTTTTTCAGATATAAACAAGCGATGTTGGGCATACGGCTGAACACGTTTATGAGTTGATCATCATATTCGATATAATTGAACGATAGGTCTATAGAAGTTAAGCTAGGACATTCTTTTAGCCCCATCAAACTGGCACTTTTGGCTAACTCGTTATAAGTGAGATCTATTGTCTGTAAATTGATGAGGTGTTCAAGGTTCTCAATTTGCGTTATCTGGTTTCTTGAAAGATTCAGGATGACGAGATTGGTCAGTTTATCTAAACCTTCGATCTTGCCGATGAGATTATTTTGCAAGTACAATGCTTTTAGATTCACCAAGGGATCCAAGTTTTCAATGGTTTTAAGAAGATTGTGATCAAGGTAGAGAACCTTCAAATTATAGTAATCTTCCAAGTTCTCTATTTTGGTGAACCCTTTGAAATGAAGGAACAATTTATCGTTCAAATGTGGGGTTTCGTACAGTTCAAGTTCTTCACATAACTGTCTTAGGTATTTTTTTGTGATGATTATCTGTCCGCGCTCGTTTACCTCCGCCTGCGCTTTCACCCTTTTCGGCTTGATAATCGTCTCCATGGTGTATTTCTTTCACTCGTTCTTTTAATCTCTGATTTTGATAGATTATCGATTTGAATTATCACTCAGAATAATAACTGACTAAGTGATTCATTCGCTCACCTAAATAAAATTGGACAGTACATTTCCTTTGAATGCTTCTCACGGCTGAATTAATAAATCTTCGTCTCTTTGCCTTTCAACATTTAAAAAACAAACATCTTCGGTCAAGATTGTAGGAGTGAACTCCAACGGCATGATATATTGAGGTTTGGTGAGCAGTGCTTTATAATTTCTATTAGGAATTAAGTCTCGACACAATAAGTACGGAGCTATTTCGAAGAACCTATCCTAAGTATATGGCTCTAGCCAAATTTTGCATATTTACAAGAATCTATTGATGTTTAATAATAAGAATTTTCAAATCTAAGAGGGTTATTTAAAACATTCAAACAATCTTTAAAACTCGTTTCTATAGATAATTAACTTTGAAATATTAAAAAAATTCAGCAACGTAATATATTGTGTCTAAAGTGCATAAGTAGTAGAGTATCGAACGATGACTTTTATTTATGGTAATTGATCACAGTGGACCAGAAGAGAAGGTCTCCACTGCCATTGAGCTCTTTAATGGCTGTGCTCCACTCATTTTGTAGACGCAGTTTCACCTCCGAGAGCTCTCGAGCTCTAATTCCTCGTTCTAAAGCGACCTCTCTCAGTTCTCCTTCGCTCATGGCATCGATACCAATTCTAATCATGGAGAGGTTTTGAGCATCAAGTGCTTTCATATTAGAGCGGATATGAGCAAGTAGCAAATTTTTCTGCATGTACTTAACTGGGAAGTAGTTCAAATTGAGCGTATAGCCGAGGGGATGGTTCCATTCTACAGCAGGCTTACCCATCATCTTGCGGAAGATATTCAACATGTACCTCGGAGTGGTTACGCTGTAGCGGTAAATTTGGGTAACGATGTTTGTGCCATCGAAGTGATCAATCATCATAAATTCACAGACTCTCTTGAGGAGTTTAGAGTCCAAATTATTGAAATTAAGTTCCTTTTCGAGCATCTTTTTATTTGATAGCAAGAACTGAGTCATAGAATCAGGGTCGGTCATGTTCTGATCGCACCCTAAACCGATCATCTTGTTTTTCAGGTAAGCACTCAACACTCCAAATGCTTCTTTCTGCTTCTCAAGCAGAGAGGTTTGTTTGGAGGTAATTTGACTTGGAGTCATAAATGCTTTTGGTGTCGCGTTGGGGAAGAATACCAAGTAGAAAGGCAGGAAAAGTTCAGCCAATGGAATAACGATAAAGAACGCAAAGGGGACGAGCTTTACAAGGTTCTGGTTTATGCTTCGAATATTTTTTAGTTCGAAAGCGGTAAACTGATCAGCAGCTTTTTGCTTTCTAATAGATCGTAGGTACTTGAGGTCTCTCCAAGTTTGACGAGAACCATTTTTTACGGCCCCGATCATTTCGTAGATATATTCTTTAATTGAATGGGGTTTGTGAACCTTGGCATCTTGTTGTCTTTCAAGTCCTTCAAGCGAAATTTTTTGAGGTTCCTTGTGCTTCTCGACGGTGCTACTAGGTTGGCTCACTGCTGTGGCGAAAGTATAAGCTGAGGCTTTGTGAAATCCAATTTCGAGAAGGTAAGCCTCTTGGTTAATTGGCTTCAGTTTATTGCTCAGCTTGTTCGGTTTTGAAAGGTATTTTGGCGCAGAAAAGACCTTGGAAAGCATTGACCTTGCTAGTAGTAATGAGATTGCTTTTGCAACAGGAAAGTGTTCTTGTGCTTTTTTAATAGCTCAAAATTAATTATTATAGATCGCCGTCCAGCATTAAATAGGCGCTGCGTTCATGAATTCACTGAAAATTTAATAGACTCTAACGAATCGCCGAATCCAGTATTCGGAAAATAAATTAATGAGTTACACGTTTTGCACGTGATTCCAAGAGCTTAGAAAAAGACTCTTTTATATTACTGACTGATGACGGAGAAATTTTAAAAATAGCTAACGGGCTGACGAATAGAGCTAACTGTCCCAGTTAAACGTACTTCGGACATTTCACATCAAAGCCTTAGACTTTCATGCTAATTAAGTGAGTTCAGAAGCCAAGAAGCTCCTACATATTACTTAGATCATTTTTTCTGAATGAGGCCTATTAGAAAAAAAAATATTGTCTAAAACATTCGTAAAGGTCTCATCATCACCGACTCGCTCGTGAGAGGAACTGGATGTCATCGTTAGTCATCGTGAAGGCTTTTCACCTAATTCATAGGCTGCTAACGGATAGCAGTTTCGGGTACTAAATATTTGCTCGTGATTAATTACCTAACTCAAGCGTCAAACGCCAGTGCGAAATTACTTCAGAGAGATAGGCATTCAAGGAAACACAATTTCCAACCTTGATAGACTGGGAGGCGATTCCAGTTGCCTATATAAAGCTGTTACACCGTCTCTTTGACCGAATGATTGCACTTCCTTTTTTTTTTTCTTTTTACCAGAATTCATAGCGTTTAATTTTTTTTGTGAGTCTTAGTTTGCAGTTTTGATCGATATGCTATACATCAGAGAAAAGAGCTTCGAGCTGCTAAAGCAATTTGTGCTCTCTTTCGACGAGTCTACGAGAGACTGTAGTTATCGTCAGAGGGTGCGAATACAATTCGAAGGAAGAAGAGGAACCAATTTCTTCAATTTTATCAAGAGACCTTAAAATTAGGATTGTAAGAAGAGCTTCAGACTTCTTCAGACCTAAATTTGTAAGAAATTAACAGCTCTTCTAGGCAAAAGAGAAGCAGGAGCCTCAAGGGAGATTTCTTGAGAAAATATCTTCGATATTAAGATTTGCTTCAACAATGATCTCTTTGAACAAATAACGCTATGACTTACAACAATTGTCAAGGAAATTGGAAAATAATAATTGATATAGATGAGAGTTTCTTGCCAAAATGAAATTTTATATGTCTTATCTTTTTTATTTGTATTCTCATGTCCAAGTTAGCATTTCGTAAAACACGCATTTAATAAAAAAAGAAAAACCTGGTTCATTCTCCAGGAGATTAAGGGTCTTTATTTTTTAGTTGCTTCACGTACTGTTCGATGAGATTGGTTCCTGCGATTCCCTTGATGTAACGTTTACTAGGTTGATTGTTCACTGCATGAAGAAACATTTTGAGTTTATTCTTGATAAATTCCCTGCTTGTTGTCACAGGTGTCGTCTGTTCGCCAACTAATATTGGAGATGCTATCTGCATTTCTCTACTTGAAAGCTGAGCTCTCTGAAAACTTAAGCTTTGTAGAGGAGCAAGGGACCGTTGCTCTCTTTTGGTGCTAATTGCCGTAACACTATTGATATTCTCAAGCCGGCTGCTCTGACCTTGAGTCAAATTTAAATTTCCTGTAGACTTTTTAAATCTCGTAAATGGACTGATGTTTGTATGCTTCATTCGAGGAGAAACCAATTTAATGTTACGTTTCCACAGCGATGTCTTTGATCCTACGGGAATGAGGGAGTGGCTGATGGGTTCTTCTTCTTCAATTTCCTTCCTCTTAGTCACCTTGAGTTCAAAATTCATCGACTCGCTGGTATCACGATACAAAACGAAACTGTCCATCAACCGTGAGGTATTTTTTCCAGCTGAAAACTCATTGGCGGTTCGAGGGAGTGTCTGAATTGGAGTTTGTGAGCGTGTTTCTAGGTTTAAATTGATCGAAGTTTTTGCATTCTGATCTAGTATAGTGAACATTGAGTCGCTGTCATTTATTGAACTATGTTTATTTGTGAGAGCAGTAGGTGGTTTGATTCTTCTAATTTTATACTTCTCATCAAGGTTTTTCTTCACTCCACACTCCGTATACACAGGTTGATATTCTCTTTTCAACATAAAATTATTTTTTTCGTTGGTACTTGTAGTTTTTCCATAAATTCTCTCTTTAATCTCGTTCAGATGCTCCATCTCCCACTGATGCTGCACTTGACACATTTCAGTGATCGTGGCTAAGAATCCTTTGGTATAGAAGAAGGGTTCGCTGATGAATGAATGATCTAGCGCTAAAACCTCGAGTTCCATAGAAGCGCACTCAGCTGTAAAAATCCTCGTCTCGAGACCGAGTAATTCTTCAGCTCCAAAAAATTGATAGGGAGCGAGCCTTGCAATCTCTAGCTTATGCAGAGAGCTCTTTGGAACTTTGAGTTGAGAGGTTTCGGACTGAATAGCCTCCGTCTTGACAATTCTTACTTCTCCTTTTGTAATCATAAATAAGCCACCGACTGGCGTCCCTTGATGATAAATAATATCTTTAAACTCATATTTTTTTGCTTGGAATAATTCAGCAAATCGGGTTAGAAAATTGTCGTTCTGGTCGTCTGAAAAAATCATACGAAAGATCCCAATTCTCTCTTTTCGTTCTCTGATTGGTTCTTCGAATATTTCTAAATAGTCTTCGGCCGAGAGTGTTAATACATGAAGCGATTCAATTGCGACTGCAGTTTCTTGTCGCGCGTTAGCTTTGTTTGTAATATCACCAAAGCTGTCTCCGACATCAAGGTCCCGATGTGCCCGAAACTTACAAACTCCGCCATGCAGAACGTATTTTCGATTTAATTTTGAAATCTGAGACAGAATCTGTTGATCTTCAAGACTTATCCCGCTGTTGATCGACGAACTAGTGCTAGGAGAGCGTAAATGGCTTGAAAATGAGGTAACGACGGAAAGTTTTGACAAATTCTTTTTAAATCGGGAACTCTGAAGCAGCTGATTATTTTCGACTTTTGGTTTTGACATGTCTCCCACTCCTGAGTTATTTCTTGAATGATTGGCTGATACATTGTTGCTTTTATCCCTAAACCATCGCGGTAAGTTAGAGCTTTTGTTGGTCTGAGGAGAATTATATCCAAGACTGATCGCAATATTATCTGTTGGATGAGATGATAACGCGGTTGTAAAATTCGATGGCTTGGGATTACTTCCAAATGTTGAGATCGAAGGAGGCCGGAGCAATGTAGAGGAGTCTTTCTTCTGAAACCACGATGATTTTGTTTTGTTAGCGATTTTAGGTGAAGAAGCAGTCAAATTTTTCTGATAACTTGAGGTTGGTGTATTTAAGTTTTGATGTTGAACTAATCGTCTGTCTTGGTCGATCTCCTCTTGCGATCTTGGGATATATAAGCGGACTTTGCCTTTCAGCACTATGTAAAACGAGTTTGAAGCATCTCCTTCGTGGTAGATCGCTTTTGAGGGGTCAAACGCTTCATATCGTAAGGCATTTAGTAGAGAGTCCATTAATCCATTCTGATAAATCATCGAAAGGTGGTCTTTGTTAAAGAAAGTCAGTGATTCCACTATACGGATAAGTTTTCGATTTTCTTGCGGTGACCTGAGCGCTGGATCTTTATTGAATAAAGGATAGTATGGTTCGAGTTTGGAAGTCTTCGGCTTTTTCGAAATCACGCTGTTTCGAGAGAGCCGACCAGTACTTTTAGCAAGAGAGTTGACAGAGTCTCGTGAAGCTGGTTCCATTGCAGAGAAAACAAATAGTATTTATGGCTTAAATAATCACAATAAGTGCAATCTATTTCTACTTTAAACATCTTCTCAGATTAAATTTGGTTCTCGTTTTTTTTTTTCTTTTTGAATAAATGATTCCTGCGATGTAGCCTATAATGAATTGAAAATTTTATTTTTGGTTCATTGTGTCAGCTTCCTTGAATTAAGATAAGGCGCACCAAGAAATGAAGGCTTAAAAAATACATTTTTCACTATCAACTGATATTCATCCTCAAAAAAAAGACAATATACAATTCTAAAGTAGGGTGGTTTTTGACATCTGGTAAGATTGGTGCAAATTGGAAGAAAAAAATTCCAGGAAAACTAAGTACATTTATGGCTGGTCTCATATTTATAAATGCTCTGAGAAAGAAGGGAGCTTAGCGCAGATTTATGTTGCTGTACCACTCTCTCTTGCTTGATGGATCTCGAATTACTTTTATTCCTAGTAAGGGTAGGCAAATGCACTTTACGATTGGGGCTGTTGGCCAAACTAAAGCCACTTAGATTTTGAGTTATGAAATTATTCTGCAGGAACCTTGTCTCAGGTAACTTGGGAGATTCACCGTGAGAGAGCAAAAAATGAAGTGCCTTGTCTTTGGAAGGGCTGTCAAGATAGCTCGGATCGTCTTCGAGTGTGCGAAGGATTCCACGTAGCTGAGATCTGATATTTCGAACAGACTTATTATTTCCACTATTCAGTGTCACCGAATGGGAAAATGTCTGTTTTCGAATCTTTTCATGGCTCCTTTGAAAATTGTCGAGTTTGCTCACAGGCTCAAGATGCTTTTCAGGAGCAGGAGAGAGCTCGAAAGTTTGCACTAAATCTGAATAGTTTATGAAAGAGCTTTTATTCCCAGAAATTTGAGTGGTGACGGCAATACATGATGAATTTTCTTTAACTAAGAATCTAGATAAATTTGGTGATTTTTCGAGTCTGGAGACCGCCAATGAGACAGAACTTTGAAAATGATCCTCTTTCTGATCATGGAATCGTTCATAGCTTACGGCTTGAAGTGAAGAAGGAGTAATAGTGCTATCTGTTAGAGGTGGGAGTATTGTTGAGCGTTTTTGAGGGCGGAAGAGCTCCGATAAACTCCTATCTGGGCTTAAAAAACCACTTCCAGTCTCTTTCAGAGTTACTGACGACTCATAAACTTTCCTTTGATAATTGTTTTTGTAAGCGTCTTTGATTTGAAGCATTTCTAAATTATCTGATTTGCCAGGAGAGTTTTGTGTCATTCTAGTCGTCTCTGTTAGATTAGGCTGCGAAGAATTGCGCTTTCTTTGAAATTTTAAGGCATGGAGGTTTTTATTCTGCTGGACCTTGTCTGTCTCTACGATCAGCGCCTTTAAATGCTCTAATGCTGGAGTGTTAGCTGGCGGTAATTTCGAGTATCTTCTGTTGAGTTCATTTTTTATTTCGATCTCCTTCTCGGTGTTGGTTGGCTTTTTCATTCTCTCCAATCTCCAACCATTTTTGAACAGAGCTAGTTTTTTTATCATTTCAAAGATTCTCTCGTACTGCGTTTGAATGCGGGAGTAACTAAATTTGCTAAGTTTGTAGAGAACAGTTTCACTTGAACTGACTGTAGCAGAAAATTGTCGATTGTGAGTTCCAAGTATAAGCTCTTCACCAAAAAATTCACCTTCCGTCAGAGCAGCTACGTTTACACAAGATTTTCCATTTGAAAAGCAGGTAGGGCTACTACTAATAGTAGTACTATCATAGCTGCTGCTTTTTGAGTGGTTCTTAAAATTCCCTTTTATAGAAATTTGCTTTTTTGAATCTTGTTTCTGCTTTGTTTCAAGATTGTAGGTCAATACAACAGAACCGCTTTTGACATAGTAAAGCGCGTTGGGCTCGTCCTCTTGTAAGTATAAGATTTGTTTATTCTTTGTTGTTAGCTCGCTAAAATGATATGAGAGCATTTCAACTTGCTCTGGGTTTTCTTCATGAGGAAGCGCCTTTATCAAAAATTCAGTTTTTTCCTTCATTGATGCAATCAGCTCAGCTGCAGCATTGAAAAAGTCCTCTTTTGATAAAGATAGTAATTCGACAGTTTCAGCCGCCATCATGGTCCTAGCTCGAGGCTTGTATGATCTCAACGCTTGTTCACCAAAATATTCTCCTGGGCGAACAATATGAGACAATTTGTATTTAAAGATTCCCTTAAGAAAATATTGTTTTTCGAGCTTGGCATCTGCTTTAAACAAACTGTTAATTTTCTTTCTTTTTATCCGAGCGAGCATGGCTCTTAAGTCTTCTTGGTCATCCTGTTCATAACGAAATGTCAAATAATGTGCCTATAAGTAACTATAATTTACTTTTTCTTCAGCCTGTCGACTTTTCTTGTCCTCGAGAACGAGAATGGAAGTCGTTTTATTTATTTCTGCAGATACGACAATATTCTCATCCTCTTGTACTTCTTGGCTGCTGGAAGGAATTTCGAAGATGGTTTCCCTCTCTTTGCTGGCAATTGCTCTTGAATCAATGCTAATTAATGAAGTTTGCGTCATATGTTTTGGAGCTTGACGTGTTCTCATCTCCTTGAGTCTTGTTATCAGCTTTTGATGTGCCATCTTCCCAAATCTATCCTTAATTTTTTCTTTAAGGGATTCAGGGATTGCTGATAAAGAAGCTGCTCTTTGAAGTGGCTTCGTTTGGATTGTATTGACTTTAAACATTCTGGCTTCTTCTTGATCGAGTTTCAAGAGACTGCGATTTGGAGAATTTTTTGCATTTTTTTTTCATAATCTCGGCTTCCACTTCTTTTTGTGGACGTAGTTCATAACTGCGAATTAGGCCTTTTAGCAAAATGTAGAATTTATCTGCTGGATGGGTGTGATGGTAAATAAATTCATTTCTTTCGAATCGCTCGTACTTCAGGTACTGGGGAACATATTGAAAGAAATCTTCTGGGCTCATTTTCAATTCAATATTTTCGGAGAAAAAGCGGATTGACGCGATTAATTGAATCAATTTTTCGTTTTCTGTGGCACTACGATCAATTACTTTCTTCTTTAAGATCTCAATTATAGTATCCGAATCGACACTCTCAGCATTCGCTTGCTGCATGACACACACGCTTAGCTGCTCTGGTGAAGATGATTTATGGAGAGTTTAAATGTAATTAAATTTAACTCTTGTATAAATTTAACTCATTTTATTACGGTAATAAACCCTGCTTATGAGTAAATGCCGCTTTTGGAGATCTGGGTCTATTTTGAGGTAAAATGTACCTATAGAAGAGTCTGACTTATTGTTTTGAGTGGAATAGAAGATGGACTCAAAGTGAGCTTTAAATTTGGTTTGAAAATAAACAGCGAAACTTTATGCTCTCTAGATTTCAGCTTGGTTCTCTATCCAAAGAATGCAGCGAAACCTGAGTTCTGGACTCTGGAAAACAATCAGCCTATTTCATGCAATTTTGAAGTATAGTCTGTATTTCCAAATTCTTTAATAAACCAACAACAAAAAAAAAATAAAATAAAATTGCTCACTTTGTTTGGAACATGGATCCTAATGTATCTTCGTCAACTTTCATCTGTTCTCGTGTAAAACCACGGAACAAGGGGGTTGATGTTGAGGCTAAAATTTCAAATTTTTTTTTCACATTTATGTGTTTTAGAATTGACTCACAAATATCAATTCACGAAAAAAGAGTGTGTATTTGATAATAGTAATGATGGTGATTCTTAGCAGCTAACTATTTTATTATTATTTGTCCTCTGAATCATGACTGAATAAAGATAAGAAATTCAAGCTGAAAAAAAAAAAATTCTCTTTCAACATATGCCATATTTCCAAAACTTCTATTTGAAATCCACATGATGATGAAGAAGAAGGACGCTACAACCCATGCATCTGAAAGAGTCTTGAGAAAAAATTTTTTTGAGGAGGGAACTTTGTACTACTTTTATGAATTCAAAAATTCTTGAGTTTTTTTTTTATGGTATTAGTCAAGATTTAATAGAAGATATAAAATCAATCTAAGCATAAGAAGAACTCTAAATTCACATATGCATCTTCCTAACCAAATCGGAGACAACCCAGAATCAGAATCAATTTTAACTCAAAAACTATTTGGTTCTCATTCACTTCAGCAGAAAAATATAGAATATAAACACCATGAAAGTTTTACTTTAACATTCTCTCAAAAACTCAAACCTGAAAATTTCCAATTCCCAGAACAAAAGCGGCAAGTATGGCTATTACCTGAAGACAATAAAACAACAATTGAGAGCTTTTCACAGAATAATACACAAAATCACCTGGATAGTACGAAAGTTGAGACCTTCTTGGAAGTATCTCACATGAAAACTGAAAAGAAACAAGAAGAAGTCAACCTCTTACCTGTGGATGATCAATCACAACGAAGAACAGAAATTAACACTTCCAATGATAACAAAGTTAGCCATCGACCTCTAACAGCAATAATCCTTCAAAAATCGCAAGACCCTCGAAATAATACCACAAAACCTGAGCCTATCACTTCTTCATCACCTACTAGCATCAAAGGGAGGAACAAAAATGAATCAAGCGAGAGAGTGACCCAGGCTAAACAGGAACAAAAGGAAGAAGCCATCTGTAGAATATGTTTGGAAAGCGAGCAAAACAATGAAATAGGGAAATTGATTGTCCCTTGTCGATGTGCAGGATCGATGAAATGGATTCATGATGAGTGCCTAAAAACTTGGATTATTTCAAAAGAACAAAACATGAATAAAGCTTCTTGTGAGCTTTGCAACGGAGTTTTTAACATGAAATTTCAATATAAATCGAAATTCTATCCTAAAGTAGCTTGTGAGGAAGGCGTTGTCAGCTTGGTAACTTGCATCTGTCTCACCTTGGTTGTAATTGGACTCGTAACTGTGATAATCTATTTCGGAGCAATATGGAATCACTCTTCTGATTCTGATGGCGGGGGTGCCATAAATACTTCAACTTCTTCTTTGAAGCTTGCGATAATATTGACCTGTTCAATTATTACTTTAATTTTAACTGTGATCATCGTTTTCTCGTTTAGGGAAGCCTGCTTTGTAGTTGAGGTTGCTGAATGGACTATATTACCTAGATCTACTCAAAATTGTGAAGCTGATGATTTTCAAGAATTCGACAAGGAAGAGAACAACTCTCCACATCAATCAAGTCAAGTACAAAGAATGAATTTGAGTTCTCTCAGAGCAAACATCGAGAGGCGTCTCTTCAGAGGGGAACAATTCCATGAAAATTCTGTCCGAATTGATGTTACTAGCACCAATCGGACCCTTAGCAGCAACAATGACAGTTTTCTAGGGCAAAGCGATGCTCATTTCAATGAAAATATTCAACAACACTCCAGAAATAATTCACGAGTTTCAGATGCAGTGATAGTACACAGAAGACAGTCGCAAGAGGGATTGAATTTGCTCAATTCGTCAGTCACCCTGAGAAACGGAAACGAAGAAGAAGAAAAATCAGTGCATAATAATAGCCAAGTTTTAGACAATAGCTCATCCTCCCTTGCGAATTTGACAGAGTCTCGGTCTATTGTGCTACCTTCAGAAAAAATGAAGAGTTCAAGTACAAAATTCCTTATTCAAAGCCAAACGGACAAACATATCGTTGGAGGAAAAATCATTGAAGAAGAGAAACCGAAAAAATTGATTGGACTACAGGAGTTTAACATCGTGCCAACGTGGCAGAAATCTTCATCCCAAGGATCCATCAAAAGCCTGAATGAATTGCGAGACAGTAAAAATAGCCAAAACTTCCGAACTGAGAAGTATGGAGGCACGCTCCTTTATCAGCAAATACCAAAGGAGTTTATAAATGATAATGAAACCGGCACCGAGAAAAAAATCGAGGTGCGTGTTGGCATCTCTACAAAAAGAGTTAGTTATTTGAAGACTAAGAGTGATAGCAACCTCTTGAGACAATCATCTTCGGTTTCAAATATCTCAGCCAAAAGCGGAATTAGCAAGCCCAAGCAACTGGAAAAAGCGAGAAGTAGTCTCACAATAAAAAGCAAATATTCCAAGAAATGAACATTTTTTGATTGGAATTCCGCTGGTTGAGCGATAGATCTCCAATAATGTATTGAAGATCAATACGTATAATATATAGAAAAAGACAATACACTATCTTTTTCCAAAGTTCAATTTCATTTTTTGCTTATGACATACTTTTGTTACTTGTGTTCAATTTTTGTTAAAGAAAATTAAATAACGTAAAAAAACTTTTGATTCTTCTAGAAAAAGAAATTTTACTGTCATCGTCGGTGTTAAGAACATCATCTCAGCGAATAAACTAGGTTTCATAACATTTCAGTGCAAACGATTGAATGGTGATCTCAGAGAGTTTGTTAAGCTACTCTCAGATTCTTATATTAGAATAAAATTGATACAACAATACCATTCCTGAGACCACAAGGTTTCTTTTATTGCTACAGCAAAGACGAGAACGGTCTGTTGGCATTTCTTTCTACTCAGACAGGATTCTTTCCCTAGTAATCCCAAAAGAAATTGAATCAAGAGCGTTTCGATATAATATAAATCAAAGGAAAAAATTAACATCGAATACTAAAAAAAACAATGCAGAAAAAGGAATATTCAGGGTATGATGAGCAATCCAGGAAACAAAAGTTAACTTGCCATTCTAGATATTTAGGCGATCTCAGCCCAGAGCAAGAGAAAACCCTTCAAAAGTTCCGTGCTGAGGTTCAGGCGATGGGGATTCCTGACGGAAAATATGATGACGCATACTTGCTGAGATTTCTCAGAGCCAGAAAGTTTGATTTAGCGAAAACGAAAGAGATGTGGGCTAATTTCATCAAATGGAGAAAAGAAAATGGCGTCGACGAGATTGGAGTAAGAAATCATTTCATTATTTGGTCTGAATTCAATATTTTAGAGTTATGTATTCCACGAACTCAAAGAAGTCAAAGAAAATTGGCCTCACGGATATTTCCGAACTGATAAACAAGTAGCTCGTCTGATTCTGATTTATTCTCGGTGTTTTCTTTCCTGGATTTTTGTTTTGATTTATTCTCACATAATTATATTGCCATAGGGTCGCCCGGTCTACATCGAAAGAAATGGAATGTTAAAGTTATCACAGTTGTTCAAGATCACCACCGAGGAAAGAATGATAAAATACTGGATTCAGAGCTATGAACGTTTGATCAACCATATATTGCCAGTCTGTAGCAAAGTTGCAGGAAGACGAGTTGAGCAAACTTGTACAATTCTTGACCTTAAGGGAGGCTCCATGAAAATCATGTCGAAGCAAGTTTATGATTTTATTCAACTTGCCAGCAAAATCGGCCAGAACTATTACCCTGAGATTTTGGGAAAGTAAACTTGCACTGTTGATACCTCTCTTAATCTAATGACACCATTAGAATGTATATTATAAACGCTCCTCTTCTCTTTTCTGGAATTTGGGCTATGATTAAGCCATGGATTGACGAGAAAACTCGCGCTAAAATCGAAATTATCGGGTCAAAATACGAACCAAAGCTCCTCGAAATAGTAGCTTGATTTTAAAGCCATGTGATGCTTACATTTTATTAAGATTGACGCGGAGAACCTTCCAGATTTTCTTGGAGGGAAAGCAAAAGAGTCAGATTACGGTGTGAATATGATGAATGAGCAAGGACCGTGGGTTGGTGTACAGCTTGAGGAACCAACAACGTACCACTCTTAATTTCCAAAATGATCTCCTTAATTTTCTCTACTCAAGCACGAAAGCTGAAGAGAATGACCAAGAAGAGAGAAAGCAAGAAATAGCTGATCTTAAAGATGCTTTGGCAGGAATGAAGATTGCGGGAGGCTCAAATGAAAAACAATCTATCGAAGGAGGAGACTCATCCACTAATCAAACGCCATTAAACACTATGGTCGATGTAAACTCTTATCTTCTGCCAGCCAGCTCTAAATCTATTCTCGTACAGGAGGGAAGCCAAACCTAATGAGATCTAATGTTACTTAATTAGCTCTCTTAATGCCAGAGACGTATAAGCTGGCTAACCGAAGATATTACATTAGATGGGAGCTATTAAATAGTTCGACGTGATCTCCTAGCCTATCATAAAAATATATCCTCTGTGCTACTTACTTGAATATTGATTGATTAACAAAAAATCAAAGATTCCAATAAAACTCAAATAAATTACGGCATCGCGTTATGCGGTAGGTAGGATGTGCTTCCCAAAAGCCACAACAAATATCAGTCATGCTAGGCGTTGATAGTCTTCCAAAATTTCATTCGAAAATACAATCCACTAATAACACAAATATGGTAACGAAATTTCCGAAAGAAGACGGAAGGGAATGATAAATTAATCCCTAAAAAAATTAAAATACTTTTCTTCTATGCATTACTTGAGGTAGGTACAAAGCGAAAACAAACCCAGCCGTTACAGTCAAGTTGAAAATCTAAGTTATACCGAGTGATTTAAGTCAATATGCTACCCTGCCTTAATATTGTCGCTGAATATTAATGCATTTTTTTTTGAGATTTAACGTTTCATCTAAGAATGGACTGCTATTAAGTTTTCTGACATGAATATTACGAGAAGGATATATATATGGATGGCCATTAACGATTTTGTGACGAATGATGCAAGTAATTATAGTTGTTAGGAATGTGATATTATTTGTAGTAACTTATCAGGTTCCAAATCAAATGTATCTCTGGTTTGTTAGCCATCTTAGACATTCAAGTCAGGCTCCTCTTTATTTCTTGCTTTTAGAAATTGCTCCAGATCCTACGCTCTTTCCTCCTCCTACACTTTTTCCTCCTACGCTTTTTCCATTACCACTCTTTTGGCTAGCTCCGTCCTTGTACTGTTGAGTGCCTGAAACGGATTTTTCTGGAAGCTCAGAAACTTGTTCCTTGGTTAAGGTTGGAAGGTCTTTGTCAGCTCTGGCCTCAACGACTTCTTCAGGAGTCTTCCAAATAAAGATTGCACCTTCCTCTCCCACTGAAACGATGGTTTTTTGATCTGGTGCGAAAGCAAGCTAAAGTTATAAGGAAATTCATGAAGCAAATATACGATCACCCTACAGTTACCTTACTAATGCCTCCTGAATGTCCGACTCCAACATAGTAGCATAAACCATCATCATATCCCCAAAGTTTTACAAGCTTATCAGCGCCACCAGAAACGAAATGTTCACCCTCACTGTATTATTAAAGTGGGTTAGATGATATAATATTAGAGAATCTCAGTGTTACTTAGTGATTGCGAGAGCATTGACCTCAGCGTCTTCTGATCCATCCATCATACGAATAGCTTGTCCGTCATAGGTAGTCCAGTAGGTGATCTAGATAATAGTTTTGTGAATTTGTATAAGTCAACACAATGAACGAACTAACCTTTCTGTCTGAACCAGTTGTGATCAATTGACTCTCTTCAGGATGATAGAGGACTTGCTTGAAGAGAGTAGACTCGAAAAGACATGTGAGACGAGTGAAGTTCTTGAGATCCCAGATAATGCAGGATCCATCAGCCGAAGCGCTGACTGCTTGATCATTGTTCTTGCGGACTTGGATTGACCAAACAGTTCCTCTGTGCTCTTTCAGAGAGGCTTCCATGACTTGGGTCTGTCTTCCTATTTTCCATACTCTGACTTCACCTTCCATACCTCCAGAGATGATTCTAAGAAGAAGAAAAATAAGGTTTGATCATTTCATAATGTTAAGCTTCGTTACCTTTGGCAATCAGATGTGGTTGTCATGGCTGTGACGCCGTGAATATGAGCGTCGTTAATGACATACATAAGTTTGCCTGACTGAGGGAGGAACGCTCTGATCTTTCCATCATTCCAACCTCCCAAGATGCTTTTTCCGTCATTCATGAAAGCAACACAATTGCATTCAAGGTTGGGGACTTGAATTCTCAGGAGCTCTTGGCGATTCTTAGCATTCCAGACTCTAATGTCATTGATCGAGCAGGTCGCAAAGACATCTGAGTAGTTACTATCGGAGAAAAAGTTATTATTATGATAAATTCGAAGTTCAAGATCTTACTATGGGAAGGCAATATCGTTAATTTTCTCATGATGGCAGGTGTTTCTCAACTCAGCAACGAGTTTATCAGCATCAATCCAGTAAATGTTAGACTGATTAGTTCCACAGAAGAAATGTGTGTAATCTCCAGTGAAAGTGATTGATGTTACTCCTCCTAACACCTGGGTTTGGCTTTTTGAAACGATTAACAAAGAAGAGAATTTTCAGCAGCCTTACAATTTGATTTGCATATCTTGAATAGAAATTTTAGCAACTGTACCATCTCCAGCGCCAACAATAATGTCTCCATTGGGTAACAGTCCAATGCACTGAACGCCAAGGCTGAACAGCTTCTTAACAGGTCCAAGTCTCTTGAAGATAGCTCGCTCCAAATTAACTTCAAGAAGATCTCCCGTTTGAGTTCCGCAGTACGCGAATTGGTCATCGGCATCAATGGCGCAGCACAAAAATTTTCTCTTTAAACTACCGAGACTAACATCAATTGTTCGAATCTAGTGTTCACAGCTCATGTTTAAAAGCACTGGAATAATAGCTATACCTTTCTGGCTTCCTTCTCAATAACAATTATTTGAATACCGATGTTTGTAACTGCAAGAATTTTTTCGTCGGTCTTATTGAAGTATTTGATCTGCTGAACGATGTGTTGGCCTCCCAGCGAAGTACCAAAGAGAGCCTTTCCAGTTGCAAGGTCCCAGACGACCAACCCACTCTTATCATCTTGGCCACCAAGAGATGCGAGGTAGAGCTCGTTATAAGAGAAGGTTAAGCTCTGAATTGACACCTTGTGAAGTTTCAGTCGGTAGAGGAGACTTCTGTCTTCAAAATCCCAGACAATGATGTCAGCCTAATGAAGTTGGCTTGGTGTTAGAGCAGATGTAAATTATTATTCCAATACCTGGAAACCCATAAATGTCTTTTGGCCTGAGGCTACGAATTTACCGGTTGGGGAGACGGCCAGGTAGGAGATTTGGTTATCGTGTCCCCGAAGGAAGGTTTGGGTGCGGCTAAGAATGTGCCTTACAACAACTGTGGAACCGAGAGGGAAAAGTAAATGCTCATTGTCAGGGTGTAAAATAAGGCCCTCAGGAACAGTGCCTGCCAAAATGAATTGTTAGTCTCTGCGGGATGAGAGTAGGTGGTACCTTTGAACCCAATAACTGCGCTTATTTCAAGTTGCTGCTGCATCGATTTACAAAACGTAACTTAAATGGTTTTTATATTCTGAAGATAATTGATTTCTAAAGAGTTTTTACGAATTAATGTATGCGCTTGAGAAAAGATCTGAATAAATCCGAATCTTCAAACCAAATTATCCAGAATAATCTACCAGAATATAAGAAATCTTTACTTGGTAATGAGAGAGCAATATCTCCTGTATTTCCAGACTGCTCTCTGAACAACTCATTCATTTTAGGTCAATCTTTCCAAAAAGGAGGAATTCCTTCCCAACAAAAAAGAATCGCTATTATTCCTGTTTGATACACGCTAGCAATAAAAAAGTGAAAAAATTTGAATCGAAAATTTGGAAATTTAAAAATATCGGCCACGAAGGGACTCGAACCCTCAACCGTTTGATCCGAAGTCAAACGCGCTACCATTGCGCCACGTGACCGTATTATTTATTGATAGCTCTGAGTCCATTAAATCGAGAATGCTCATATGAAAATACAAAATTTAGGATCTTGCCTTCTCTTTCTCAACTCTTATCCTAAAGTTTTCATAATAAAGTCGTATATTACTAACAATCTAATAGCTGAGTGCTCATTTTCAAAAAAGACAAAAAGCAACTCATTCTAAGGACTTTTCTGTCTCGTTAAAAAAATTAGATTTATAGATTGCTTGGCAGCACTCTGATTAATTGGTACATCATTGGATTTGTCACTCGTCTTTATTCTTGTTCACTCTATAATAAATGGGAATCCTAGAGGCCAAGTTCCCTTGTAATGAAAGCTCCGATGATTCAAAAGTCAAGACTACTATTTATTACTATTTAACATTAGCAATAGCAATAGCAATAGATGCCTGTACAAGAGTAGTAGTAGTATATTCTCGGTCCATGCTGCATTGGAAAATAAAACTTGAATTTTTAAATGCACTGAATCATTATTTCTTCAACCACAGTATATTTAACTATTTGATAGTAAACACAAAAATTAGTTTTTGAGAAGGAAATTATAATTTCAGCAGACAGCTTCAGTGAGTTAATTCGTGTATGGATATTCTCTATAAATTGAAGCTTTTCAAATCTTGGAAAAATTTTCTTAATGATTTATTTGTGAGGCAATTTATATTGAATAAAATTAATTTACTTGTTTCTTTTCACATGAATACCTGTTCCCACTTTACTTTATATGAAATTCAATTTTAATATTGCTATGTGTGATCAAAGAGTCACAAGGTTTGCAATAAAAAAATTCTTCCATGAAGGCAGATAATCATTTTACCAAATACATAAACTTTTTTTCTTCTCTCTCTCTAAGAATTTGAGCTATTGGCTCGTCTTTGCTATCATGAGAGTTTATCAAGGGCTTATCTCTTCAAAGCAAACAAAACCAGAGAGATTGACATTCATAATTAAATTAATATCTTTTTGATTATAATTATTATCAAATTTGAATCTAATGGTGAAATAATTATAACTCATTGCCACGCATTCTGAATAAAACTAATTAGGAGTATATCTGAAAGTGTGATTCTTTGAATGAAATTTTTCCATTTGATACCAGGTTTCTAATACGAAGAAAGCTAATATTGTCTGTTTTTCTTTGGTCTGTAGTTATCTAAATAATTGTTTTGCTTGAAATACTCCTCATGAAATAGGAATGCAATTTTCAAAAGAGTGACATATCAATTGCGATTGAGTATATGCTGCGACTTTTTCTAATAAGAATTATTGAGCAGCCTTCTTGGCGAAGATTCTGGAAGCGCTTCTTCTCAATTTGGTCATGTATCTACCAGAATTAGTTTCAAGATCCTTGAGTGCTTCTCCTTTATCGAATTGATCAGGTCTGACTTCTTTTCTGTCGAAGCAGTCCAACAAGTTGAACTCGCAGGTGTTATCTCTATGTAAATATATTGATCAATGCTCAATAAATTAGAAAATACGGGTGGATTGTGACCCAGCCTCCAAGATGAAGGTAGTCACCGCTGGTGTCCTTAACATCTTGAGAAAACTTGAGTCTGAGGTGTCCAGGAGGGATGACGTAGGCACTTGGAGGGAATTTGTTCTGAATCACCAAAGCAGCTTCGTTGGTCTTGGTGATAGCTCTTTGAACTCCATCGAAATCCTTCAAGATGGTTTTGTATGGCGTGCGAATAGTGAATTCCATGCGAGGCTTCTTCTGGACGGAGAAGGTATAGTAGAAGGAGCTGTAGAGCGACTTCTTGGCTCCAGCCTTTGAGACGACGTTAGAAATCATTTGCTTTATTCAAGGTTCAAACTTTTATCTTGGATTGATTTCTTATCACTTCTTAATAAACCTCTCTTTTGGAAAATCTATATTTCCTTTGCCCATAAATACTTTTCGTTATTCTAAAAACAAATAAGGCTTGGCTTCGTCGAAGTGATCATGCTCAACGTTCATAATGGTACCGGGAGAGTCCATTTTGGTGAGCAACACTGAAAAGCACATTTTCTCAGAATGGTACATCTTTCCAAGACTCGATAAATATTTTGGGCTGTGTAACTCTATTTGAGATCACGTGTTGAAGGAATAACATGTTTTCCTTCATTATGTCTGCTCGAAAATTACTTTTTGTTTTGGATAAACTCTCACTTAGCAATCTTATGTAATAAAATTTGGTTTCTTGGTCGGAGCAATGAATATGAATGGATATGAATGAATATTAATGAAGATGTCATTTTTTACAGAGTTAGTTCTTTTCGAATTATATCTGGCCTATGCATTCTTTGATTTGTTTGTGAATCGCAGATTTAATTAGGCGGCTGTTGGAATTGTAGCTATTAAACAAGCAACTAGTCATGTTTCAGATCAAATACAAAGCTCAAATACTTACAGAGCTCCGTCTTCGGCGGGATTCTGAATTTTTTTGGGTCATTGTTTACACTCGGAACCTTTTAGATCAAGCGAAAGCTGACCATAATAATTGAAGAGCTTTCCTACAAGCAAACTCTCGAAAAACTCAATTTCTCAAGACAATAGTAATGAAAAAATAAACTAATACTCTCAAAAAAGTTTTTAATCCTTATTTGCGTTAATATTTTTTTCGTATTATAATTGGCCAGAGCAACCTCGAAAACTACTATTGAGTGACATTGCTTGTCGTCAGTATCTCGAAAAGAATTGAAAAAGCCTGCGACTCGCAAGAATGTAAAGTTTCTTATCCTATGCTTGCGATTTTGCAGTGGTAAGTGGGCAGGCCCTATCATAATGAAATAAAGAGATGTTCAAATATATCGCTCTTTGACAGGCCCAGAACAGCTGTGAAACTGAGATTCTAAAAAAAATTGCTCTTAATGGAACTTGGAATGAAAGATTCTAATCAGTATTTAATTTGAGATTTACCGCAGATTAGAAACGGTCAATTCACTAATCTATCATCGCGGAGGTGAACCCAAAATAATAAAGATTAATTAGTTAAAACAGTTGTTTCAAACTATGGGCAACTCCATTGTGTTTCCAGCACCTCAAGAGAGGAGCATACCCTTGTGGATGGAAAGTCGCATGTATTTTTACCCAAAACCAAAAAGAAGTGATGAATTCGAGAATGTTCCAACGACATCTTTCTCATTTTCCTTTTGCTGTGATAATCGAAAAATCGAGCACAAAATTCCCTACCTATATTTTAAAGAAGCAACCGAGCCCAGTAAAAAGCAATATTTAATGATCTACTTTCATGGGAACTCTGAAAATCTGACCCACACTTTCAAAGTGCTTGAAAATTACCATAAAACACTGAAGGTAAAAATTATATGAATCCCCCTACTCTCATCCTTAATATGAATATATTTGACCTAGATTGATGTGTTGGCTCCAGAGTACCCAGGATATGGATTATATAATACTGAGTCTCCTTCTGAAGAGAGCATACTCAATGATGCCGAGCTGATAATTAGATACAGCATCGAAAAATTAGGATATCGAGAGGAAAATATCATCTTGGTTGGGAGGTCTCTAGGGACTGGCGTTGCAGCAAGGATGGGAGCGGAATTCACAAGAATCAGAGGACTCATCTTAATCACACCATTTTTGTCTATACGAGAAGTAGCGAACAGTGTCTTAGGAAAAATGATTGGAAATTATGTACCTAATATATTCAGAACAAGAGAGATAATATGGCAAATAAAGTGTCCTTTGCTGCTCATTCATGGGATAAAGGATCGCGTGGTTCCTTGCACAAATTCAACATTTATTTATGATCTTTGCCTCGCTCCCAAAATGATTTATCTGAGTTTAACAATGGAGCACGAAAGATCGAATTTCAAATTTGATATATATCTGCCAATGCTTAGATTTTTCATTGAAAAACTCAAAATGCTTGAATTTCAGGAGCAATACGACACTGAGGATATTGAACGAGTGCCAGTTCTCAGCAGTCTTGACCGAAGCCTTGGAATAAGTTTACCAGACAACAATCACAAAAAATTGGAGCAGCCATCTGATTCCACTCAAGAAGAAATCGAGAATAAAATTAACTTCTCTAAAGAAGAGGAAAAAGAAGAAGAATCACCATCCGACTGGGCCACAATTTGAATCAAATTCGACTTTTTCTCAATGAGTTAGGTTGGATTAGATCGGGTTAAATTCTATTTGATTGAATTGGATCTGGTAGTTGATCCATTCCTTGGAAAAAGCTTTCTGGAAGAAATTTTCAGAGTGAGATCCCGAGAATTCTCATTACAGGCTCGATAAACGTACATGCTTAATTATTTCTTTATTCCCATTTGAATGCGAATATACAGGAATAGTTTGTGATCGCCATTAGTGATAAAATATAATTAGCGAAAATATAATTAGATATAACAAACATTCGTTTTGTATCCCGTTGTTTTCTTTTTGTTTTTCCTCTTCTTAATCCTGAGGATGCTGAAATGCTCTTTTGTATGATAGATTAATGAAGTCCAAAGTATCAATCATAAATAAAAGAGGAAAAAGAGAGAAACAGAGGAATTTAAAATCAATTCGCCTCCTCTATCTTCATAGCTAACTGAGCAGCAACATAGCTCATTATGCGGAGTTATTGAATTGATTTTTTAATTCCTCTCAGAATCGCCAAATCTCGATATCATTTTATCAATCTGTCTGATTGAGCCTACATGCTCAATAAAGTAGAGTAGATATGCCCGCATTATTTCATTCCCTTCCCTTGGAAGCTTATGGAGAATAATTTAGTTCCTATGTCTTCTTGATAATTACCCCAGAAAGTATTAGATAAATTTTGTTGATTCGCTTTCCATAAGTTAAAATCTGTTAATGTAGAACTCTCAGATAAAAACTAATAATTCCTAAATAAAAGAAAATGCTATCGAAATGTTCTTCGGTAACAACGAGCATCTTTTTCATGTCTAACCACATTGAACATTCCATAGAAAGCACTTGCGATTGGCACAAGGCACATAATGGAAAGGAGTGCCAATCATATCTCTCTAGTTAATAAACAAGGTACAAACTTCAAATCAATATGTTCTTACCTACTATCATTAGTGAGAACATTCTATAATTTCTTCAGCAGTCGATCTTCGACGGCTGGTCTTACGAAGCGTCCGACCCCTCCAATTCAGAATCAAGATACTGCTGATATTCTGAAAGCAAGTTTGAATGTTGATGCAGAAAAGCTTGAAATTTTTAAATCAATGGTTGATGCCCAAAAACTTAAAGAACTTCAAGTAGCCTTCTATAACAACACGGAGGATCCTAAGTCTGCCTATATGTACTTCAGAGTAACAACAGAATGACTTTCTATGTCTAATCGATGGGGGTTTCTCAGGAACTAAACAGGCAAAAAAAGTTCAGCCAAGTCGTTGAGCTATATGAGAAGCACAGACTACTTTTTTTAAATGACCCAATGAGTTGGGAGTACAAAGAGAAGCTTAGCGAGCAATATTATTTAGCCAAGCACGAACTTGAAATGAGAAGAGCTGCTGAACCAGGAGCTGTAGCTGCGACCCCTCGCAAACCAAAACATACATTTAAAAGAACTTTGCTATACATAATGAGCGGAACTTTATTGTTCTACGCACTTACAGGTGTTGTTCCTCTCGTGAAATTAGTCTGAAATTATCATGCTATTATATAGGCATTAATCCATTCGAAAAAGACTCAAGCGATCCTAATGCCAGCAGTACAGACAGGTAGTTTTGATCAAAATGGATTGGAGTATTAAAGTTGAAATATAGTTTAATGGACAGATTTCTGAGAAGAGGCAATGATATCCAGGCTGAAACAAATATTCCGACACGTTTCTCTGATGTTCTGGTAGCCATAAAGAAATAGCATCCATGAATTTATTAACATGATTTGGTGTTAGGGAATTGACGAATTTAAGGAAGAGTTGCTAGAATTAGTCGATTATCTGAAAAATCCACAAAAATATACAGAAGTTGGAGCGAAAATTCCAAAAGGAATTTTGCTCAGTGGCCCTCCAGGTACAGGTAAAACTCTCCTAGCAAGAGCGCTTGCTGGAGAAGCTGGATGCTCCTTTTTCTACAAATCAGGATCTGAATTCGACGAAGTCTTCGTGGGATTGGGTACCAACAAAGTTTTTTGAGGATCGTGTAATAATGATGTATTTTTCTTTCAGGTGCAAGTAGAGTGAGAGAATTATTCAAAACAGCAAGAGCAAAAGCTCCTGCGATCATATTTATCGATGAAATCGATTCAGTTGCTGGGAAAAGAAGAAGCTCTGATCCAAGCTTTTCTCGTGATACGATCAATCAAATCCTTGCTGAGATGGATGGGTAAATGAATTTAAATGAATGGCAGGCTGATAAATCTGGTTGCGTTAGTTTTAAGCAAACTGATAGCGTAATCGTCATTGGAGCTACAAACTTTGAGGAGGCACTTGATCCAGCCATCAAGCGCCCAGGAAGATTTGATAAAATTATACACGTCCCCTTGCCTGATATTAAGGGCCGAGAGGAGATCTTCCGTTATTATCTCAATAAAATAAAGCATGAAAATGACGTCGATCCAAGCATTCTTGCAAGACAGTCAAGCGGATATTCAGGAGCTGATATTCAGAACGTAGTTAACCTTGCAATTTTGAATGCTGTGAAAGATGGTACCTCGAATTTTGAACTAACAGAATGTGAATGAATTCTTTGCCAGGTCGTCCAAAGGCTACAAAACACGATTTTGAATTTGCACATGACAGAATTGCGATGGGAATCGGCAGGAAAAAAATGTTTGTTAGTGACAAGGCAAAACTAACCACTGCCTACCATGAAGGAGGGCATGCTTTAGCCTCTCTCTTTACTGAAGGGGCGATGCCACTGCATAAAGTAACGATTTTGCCTCGTGGACCGAGCCTTGGACACGTATATACTCTACCATTCCGATTGATCATTATACCTCGAATCTTGAATAGACTGCTATGCTTCCTACACAAGATGATGACCTCAATATGACAAGAAGAAGCATCTTGGCCTCAATTGATGTTGCGATGGGAGGTAGGGCTGCTGAAGAACTTATTTTTGGAGAAGGCGAGTTAACTTCAGGTTGTGGAAGCGATCTGCAAAACGCCACGAGACTCGCATATCAATACGTCCGAGGACTAGGAATGGTTGAAGATGGAACTTTTATTGTGGCTGATAACAGAACTACCAGTGATCGATTCAATTATTTAGTGGATAAAGAAGTTCAGAAGATATTGAAGGTAGCAATTCGATTCTCCTTGTATCTTACCTAGTTATTAAGGAATCATATGACCGAACAAAAGATCTACTCAAAAAAAACGAAGAGCACCTGAAAACTCTTGCCTTAGAATTAATTAAAAAGGAAACACTCTCAGGTAATAATTGCTATTTTCTTGACACCATTTTAATTTTTTCCTTGGTCTAGCCGATGAAGTACGCGAAGCTTTAAAATTGAACAAATAAGTTTATTGTAGTGTTGATTTTTTCCTATTGCTCTTCAAATTCGCCAATTTATAATGCTTAGAGATCTGTCGGAGTGTTGTATCTAGAACCAAACATCAGTTTCATTATTTTACAGTTGAAACGAACGTTTTTTGTTTTCTTATTGTTCAGTCCTGGATCTGAGTGAGGAAGAATGTAAAGAGTCCTGATAAATTTTCAACTTGTGTACTGACACCTTAACAAGCCAGTCGAGTAACTAAACTCGCTTCATAAAAACTAAAGATTCATTCCTCGTGTTCAAGAAATATATGTGATGTTCATAATTTAAAATGAATCAAGGTTCGTAACAAGTAGTTTTCGTGTTTCTGTTTGTTGTCTATTACGTTTTTATGATTGAAGGTTTGTGATTCGAAAGATATGTAACCATATATTTATATTTCATTGAGAATCAGCTTCCATCAAGATAAACTTCCTCAATGCAATAATATCTTAGAAAATAAGCAAAAAGGCAATTATGGTCGATACAAATCCTAACACAGCCTTCAAGGCAGCACCCCATGTGCTGTCAGAGATTTTTGTGAACACTTGACCAATGTAACCTGCTGTCCATGTTCCATTTTGTCCATCAAGGCTGTCAAGAATGAGGACGTAGTACGATTGATTCGGGAGAGTGAATCCTTGAATGATTGAACCATCAGTTACGAGTATAAACTCAGTATTATTTGAAGTTGTGGTGGTAGTATTGGTGGTATCAGTAGTATTGGTGTCAGTCGTGTTAGTAGTATTAGAGGTATTTGTGCTAGCTGTACTGGTGTAGTTGTAGAGTTGGAGGGTTTCTTCCGTACCGGTGATTGTTGTGCCACTCTCTGCAGATTGTCTGGTAATAACGAACCAGCCATTATAGTAAGTGCTTGCTACGGAGACGCTGTAAGTGGTATAGTTCGTATCAAGAGCGAAGCCGAGAGTATCAGTCACATTACTACCAGAAAAGCTCACGGAAAAGCCGGTAGTGGCACCATCGGTGCTTTGGCTTAAAACAATCACGTAGTAGCTTTCAGTGTAGACAGCAGCAGTAGGGGCGAACTTGCTAGTACCACTATCCGTAGCGATGACTGTCTCGTCTGTGGTGACAGCTACATCGCTATCGGTCATGTTCACTACGACAGAAACTACTTGCCCTTCAGTTTCTCTTCTCCAAGAGCAAACAATAAGATCACCTTGCTGAGCGGCCTGGGCATTTGCGTTTCCAGATAGCGAATTTGTGCTAATTGGCGCAGGACTAGCCCATTTCAAGTCACCACTTTTTCTCTCGAATGCCTGGAGATAGAGTCCATAATCAACATTGTACTGTGACTGCGCGTAAAGGAGATAGAAGTAGTCGTCCTGGAACCAGAGCTTATGAGGTGTGTAGCTCAGACTATCGTCGGCTGATGTGTCCGTGGTCTCGATATTAATAGCTCTAATTTCAGAGGGCTCATCAGCGTCACTTTTGAAGACATAAACCACGATAGAGGTTGTGTTTGTTGTTATATTGGTGGTGATGTTTGTGGAACTATTAGTTGTTGTAGTTGTGGTGCTAGCATTAACAACACCAGCAATAGCAACGTATCCGTCTGTAGAAGAAGCAAAGAGAGGAGTGCTTATTAAGGTAATATTCAGAGTGATATCAGTGTCATAGCCTGCTACTGAAAGATCAGTAGCATTAAGTAGTCTTCGATATGCTTTGTATGTAATTGGAGCGGTGTCTGAATCACCATAGAAACCCCATAGTGCAATGTAATTAGAATCAAGAAAGCGACTGACAAATGGATATTTGAAATGTGTTGTGTCACTGGTTGAGAGAACTTGCACAGGTGTTTGAGTAAAGGAAGTGCTTTCGTAGTCAAAAGCGATGCTTGTAAAGAGCAAGGAGCTTAGAGCGATTGCAAGCACGAAGCTGTGTCTCATTGGTACTTTTGGGTGTCGATTTTATTTTTCGTTTCTGTATCTGCGTTGAAATACCGAATTCCTACCCACCCGCCGGAAGAAACCGACAAAATAACCGATTTCAATGAACTACCAAGTTTTAGTTCTAAATTAAACTGAACTACTAGTAATGTAAAACGTAAAACGTTCAAAGCCAACTCTCTCTTCCCCCTCTACACAAGTCCATCAGACGATTACGTTGTAAATACGAGATCTCCAACGTTTTTCATCAGCAATCCTCAAAAAAATTTGATTTTTTCTTGTTCTCAATTGAGTATGCTCTCATATATTAAGATTAAAGTGAAATATTCTCACAAGCTAAACGTGAATATATCATTTCTAGAACATACTATGATGGAGACCTTTAGTTTGTCTTCCTATGAATGAGAAGACAATAATCTTCAATTCAATTTATGAGATTCTTGTTGAATAGATGATTTATTAATTTATTGATATGACAACAAGATTTCAAAATAGGCAAACTATACACCCGTATTCCTGATGTGAAAGAATTACCTTTATCACAATGTATACTTTCAATTTTGATGTTGCAATTTAATTTCATATCCATTCGGAGTTACTAACAAGATTTTCAATATATATTGAAATCAATGGAAATTCTGAGACAGGTAAGGGCTGCCCGCAGTTTTGGAAGCTTTCGTGTTAAGTGTAGCAAGAGATTGAGTGCGAGAGCGTGTAAACAAACCTTCACCTAACCAAGTCTCTTTCGCGGAATTCTTCGTTGGGCTCTTTCCAGATTTTGTTGATTTTAGTTTTAAAATCTGTAACGCAGAGTCTGGCTTCATTTTCTTCTCCAAAGTAGGGAATCCATCTGAAGATGTTCTTGAATGTAAGGGGTTATTAGGTGTGAGTTGACTGCTTACAGGATTTGCATCCGAGGTGGAAACTCTCGGAGTTTGAATGAGTATACTCGCAGCGTTTGCGGTAGAAGTTGCGATTTCTCTTTGAGTTTTAGCCTGAGTGTTTTCAGCTTTAGGAGTGAATCTTTTAGGAGATGAAATTATCGGAAGCGATTTTAATTTGTAGGTCTCAAGGATGTCGTTTCTTGAAACAAGTGTTGGTGTGAATGAATTCTTCTTTTTTGATTTTGTGGCAGGTTTCTTTCCATGAGGGGTAGGAGTCAATGCGCTTCCAAGTTTGGGAGACTTTGACTTAGGAGATACATTATAGCTTCTTGGCTGATTTGCTTTTTTTTTTATTTTAATTGTGGGTAAAGAAGAACTTCTTTCGTGTTTTTCAGCTAGACTTTCGCATTTTAGAATGATTTTTGGAGCTAAGTCGACTTCTAATTTCTTTTCTGACCCTTGTCTCTTCAATTCATTCGGTGTATTAGGTGTGTTTGGCCTGGTTCTATCTGGAACTAACAATTGATTCTGCTGCTGCATAGATTGATTTCTCGGACTTATTCCCACTAACAGCTCGTCGAAATTGCTTCTTGTTGTTGGAATCAGATGCGGATCGTCTCGTAATTCAATATAGGTCTTCGCCTTCCCTTCATTGTTCTCTGAATCTGGCAAGTTTAGGTTGTGGTTATTCATAAGAGACTCTGCTCTGGTGAATAACTGTCCGGGATCCAAAAATTGTGAATTTGAAGTAATCATAGATTTTTCATCCAGATCCGAACTCGATGGAGGAGCAAATTTGCTCCGATGCTTAGTTAAACCTGTATCTTCAATTTTATTTATTTTGACTAAGTAAGTTCAAATGATTTAGAAATTAATAGAAAGCATTGGAGTGATACTGAGCGGAGATATGTTGTTTTCTTCAGAATTGGAATGTCCCTTCTTCTTGAATGCTGTCGCTACGTAGATACTATTCCGAACGTTTGCCCTTTTTCTGGGAAATGAACCTCTCGAATTGACACTCATTACGCTCGTCCGCACAGGAGGATCCAGCTTTGTTTCTAAAGGCATTTCTTTTTGAGGTTGAATGACTCCAACATTGTAAGTTTTTTCTTCATATTTCGAGAGCATCCCAAACATCCATCCATATGCACTTTTTCGACGGTGAAGATGGTTGATTGGTTGAGTGGTAATGACATCACTCTCGAAAAAAACTTCTTCATCAGGAAGCGAGTAAGTATCTGAGCGCGGTATATTGCCTCTCGGAGAAGTAATCTCGTGCTTCTTCGTCCCTGGTTTTAATTGTTCCTCGTGAAAAACAACCGATTTGATAAGAGATGAGGATTTGGGATCCTGAGACTGTGACTGAGGAGCTCGAGAGATAGTAAACTGCCTTTTGTTGTTTCTTAAGCCAACTACTTCGTTTTTCTTCTGCTGATGACTGGAGTTTTCCTTCGGGGAGACTACATTTTTTACATTTCTGCTCGGAGCCTTTTTCTCCGCACCAGTTTCTGATGCCTTCAATCCAAACAGTGCTCTAACTCTTCGCTCATACTCCTCTAGTATAGAAATATCCAGTTACTAAAATGACAGATTGATGGGTATACCTTTTGCTTTATTTATGTCTTTCTCTTTCACATTTAAATATTTTCTTTGGATAAGTGCCGGAATCCTTGGCGCAAAAGGACTTAAAATGTCTCTTGCAACCGCACCCCAGAATGGATGTGCGTCATTCCTGTTTTTTTTCTTACTATTTTGAGAGGAATCGTTCGATTTCACTGATATTTCATCATCCTCTCTAAGTTTTAGCTTCGGCATTTGTAAAACCTCCTCGCCTAGCACAATTAATATGAGATTCAATCAAAGTTGATTACTTATCTCGAAAAAAGTGGATATTTTTAACGTTGCATCCTCAACTCCGACCTACAAAGTTCGACGACATTATGTTCATAATGACTCAGAGGAGAAGCTCACTTTAACATTTTGGTTGGAAGCCAGGCTTTTATTGTGAGAAGAATTTTCTAATTCTTGGATTCGGATGTATCCCGGAACTGCTTTTTTATCTTGGCTCTTGGAACTTCTGGAACTTGGCAAAGCCGCAGGTATCTCATTTGGATTAGTATCTACAGTTAAATGGGTGAGGCTCATTTGAAGACGCTTCTGTCTTTTTTGAGACTTGAATCTCTTCAATAGAAACTAAATTATTGATTTGCGTTACACTACTCGTTGAGCTAAAATCAGCTTAGTATCAGAATGATTAATTTTAATAAGACTCGTGTCAAGGTATATAATGCTTTGAACACAGAAAAGTAATTTCGATTTTGCCAATATCTTCAACCCAATTTCTCGTTGAAATGAACACTTGTAGTATGAAAGGTGATACGAGAGAAAGTATGAATAAAATGTGCAGGGCTTCTCTTAAATGGAACTATTACATCAAAACAATGAATGAATTCTTTTGGAGTGCCAATAAGTTTCGATATCATTTGAAATCTTCAGAAACAAAACCAGATAAATTTGTTGCTCGAACGGACATTTTTTTTTTTTCTCAAGGGTAGCGTTCCAATAGGTGCTATGACTTTGTTCGTATCTTGATAGATTCGATACTATACTCTCTTTATAAATGAATAAATTTTTCTTTCTCTCTCTTTCAAAGCATGTACTTTTTTGATTAGCACATGACTGAAATGGGGTGAAGGTTCGGTGTCATTTTATTTGATACAAATTTTTCAATATGGTTCTCTGACAGACATCAGTATCTAGTTTGTATTTGTACATAATTAATTGTTGTAATTATTTTGCTATCATAATGCGTCCTTCTTAATTCAGTAATTCAACTATGTCAGACAAAGTTTCTAATTCATTTGGAATTCAACCATGAAAATTTTCATGCCTTCTTTTTGTAATTCTTCTTCGATAAGTCCAACACCCTTTTTTTTCACCATATTTTTGTGCATCAGAGGGATCTTGAGGGTGAATTCCCCCTGTTCTCGAGTACCTTCGTTTAAGATCATTGTCTCAGCATGTTCTTTTGATTTTTCTTCTGCTGTGAAAATTTCCTTCTTTTTTCCTTTGATCCACAAGCAATAATATCCTCCCTTATCTTCAATCGACTGTTCCTGAATTTCTGCATCCACTAGCTCCAATACGACGGTCACAATCGCTCTTTGGCGTCCGTTTAGCCATTCCACTTTAGACGAATACTTTGGAGTAAAACCTTTATTAGGGGATATCTTTGAACTGTCAGCATAGAAAAGCTGCGAATGTGATAATTTTATCGTTCTTTGTTTAGCAATAATTTTGTCATCTGTGTATGTAATGATGAGATCTTTTCCCGTCATAGTGCTGAGTTGTGAACTGCAAAATCGAGCAAAAGTTTCACAGAAATAAAATTTCTCCTGGTTTTCAACACACTTTATTTTCTGAGAGAGGAATTTCAAAGCTCCTGGGTTAAAATAGTCACCCGCTTCCGTGCCATCAGCTGCAATAACAAGATGCGTTGTTCCAGATGCATCTTGGAAGAAGAAGTTGTATTGGTCATCATTTTTCGAGAGTGTTTTCTCTTGCACCAAATTGAAATTGCTTTTGAGTACACACTCTAGCTCTTCTTTAACTTGCTTGATGTCCGTCAGCATTCTAAAGTTATGAACAATAATCAGTTGAAAGCAGGTTTTCTTATTAAGCTTTGTCAGCGATTGCTTGATGTGATTAATTCTCTCAAATTCGCTTTGAGTGAGCGTCGAAACAGTGACAATTACAACTTCGCAATGTTTTAATGTGTAGAGAAGTTTTAAATTTTCCATGATTTTGATATCGCTACCTATTTCTTGGAAAGGATCTCTTCTCTCTAATTCATTCGTATTTTTATTTTCTTCTTGTTTCACTTGAGTACTTGAATTCATAGACAGTTGCATTTTCTCGAAATTAACAGGTTCATCCCAAGCGGATTCAACAACTCCAATCCAGTTTTTATCTTTTTCAATATAATGTAATGTAATCGAGTTCTTCGGATTTTGCAGTCTTTGCTCACCTCCAGACAGTTGAGAGGCAATGTATGACTTTCCGCTGCCAGAGGAGCCGACTACACCAATAATAGGTA